>Ga0209636_10002417_pt1 | contig 19028 bp, 19 predicted proteins | sample DeeMarSWOR152_54_FD_187464 | JGI IMG/M metagenome (GOLD analysis project Ga0209636, IMG submission 187464) | Marine sediment microbial communities from White Oak River estuary, North Carolina - WOR-1-52-54 (SPAdes) (version 2) | ecosystem: Environmental > Aquatic > Marine > Intertidal zone >... | reverse complement strand
CGGACATCTCCATGGTATTCCAAGACCCTAGAGGAGCCTTGAATCCTGTATATACCGTCACACAGCAAGTTGGAGAAGCCTTGTTGTTGCACAGAAAGGAGGAACTGTGCAAGAGAGTGCTTCAGGAGCTCGAAAGAGACATTCAAGAAGCAAACACGTTTAAGAGGTTCATATACAACTGCGAAAAGAAGATATATGAGAAGATGATGAACACCGGCAGAAGATCAGCATCACTGAATGCCCTTTCGAAAATCCCCATCGTCAACAGGTACCAAGGTAGGATTAGAAACGAGATCAGGAAAGAAGTTGTAAAACTCCTGAAGACAATGAAGATAGCTGACCCTGAAAGGGTTGCGGACATGTACCCTCACGAGTTAAGCGGCGGCATGGCCCAACGCGTCGTAATAGCTATGGCTTTATCATGTGACCCCCGCTTGCTGCTTGCAGATGAACCAACAACAAACCTTGATGTAACCATTCAGGCACAAATACTTCTGCTAATTAAAGAGCTAAAGGAAAAGATGAAATCTTCGATTCTATATGTAACCCATGATTTAGGAGTGGTCGCCCAAATATGCGACCGTGTTGCCGTCATGTACGCTGGAAACGTAGTTGAGGTAGCTGACACCTTCACGATATTCAAAAAACCATCTCATCCGTACACTCAAGACCTACTACAAGCTATTCCCCGTCCAGGAAAAGAATTCAAAAGTATAAGAGGAGAAGTGCCAGCTCTGATAAACCCGCCAAAGGGCTGTCGATATCACCCGAGATGTTCAAAAGCTATGCCAACATGCGCGCAGGTTAAACCACAAGTCGCTGAAATTGAAAAAGGACATCTTGTTATGTGCCACTTGTATAAAAGGTGATAGAAATGGAACCGCTCATACATGTAGAGGGCCTAAAGAAGTATTATGGACTAACTGGGGGAGTACTCAAGAGAAAGATAGCTGACGTCAAAGCTGTGGATGGAATAACCCTCGACATCTTCAAAGGAGAATCCTTTGGCCTAGTGGGAGAATCCGGATGTGGCAAGACAACCTTTGGAAAAACAGTCATTCGATTACTTAAACCTACAGCCGGCTGTATATACCTTGATGCTCCAAGGAAGATAATTGATGAAATACAAGAACTAGAAAACTCGAGTTCCACTCGCGATCCCAAAAGGCTCAAAGAGCTCAGAAAACAACACGACATCGCGACGTTCAAAAGAAAAAAGCTGAAACAGCTTAGAAGGAGATTGCAGATAGTCTATCAAGACCCCACAACATCCCTTAACCCAAGAATGCTCATCAAGGACACTGTTGGAGAACCCTTAAAAGTGCAAGGGTTAGCGAAGGGCAGAGATCTCAGAGAATGGGTAATAAAAACATTAAAAAGAGTTGGGTTAACCGAGACACACCTCTACAGATATCCACACGAGTTTAGCGGAGGACAAAGACAAAGGATAGCCGTGGCCAGAGCACTTATAACTCATCCTGAATTTGTGATGCTCGATGAACCAACCTCAGCGGTAGATGTTTCTGTCCGAGGCCAACTACTTAACTTACTAAAGGAACTACAAACAGAATTTAACCTCACATACCTTTTCGTCAGCCATGATCTAAGCATTGTAGAGTGCATAAGTGACAGAATTGCAGTCATGTATCTCGGCAAAATTGTGGAGCTCGCACAAACCACAGAAATCTTCAAAAATCCCATGCATCCATACACCAAAGCACTCTTCTCTTCAATTCCAGTGCCCGACCCTACAAAAAGAAAGGAATCTGCACCCCTCACTGGAGAGGTCCCCAGCCCAATCAATCCTCCGGTTGGCTGCAGATTTCATCCCCGATGCCCCTTCGCAATGGACATCTGCAGCAAAGAAGAACCTCCGCTGATCGACAGAGGAAATGGACATTTTGTGGCATGTCACCTCATGGAAAGATAACTTGGCATTCACGAAAAAGACAGGTTACGATATACATTATCACTCCCAAAAACTTGTGTTTCTAAGGCAATCCGCTAGGATGTTGTCATTTATTCTATAAGCCAAAATGGAGAAAAACAAGACTTATATACCAAAGAAAATCTTATTTAAACACGGTTAACGGCATGGACTTCATTATAGAAATGAAGAGCCCCATGTATGGATTTGAGAGGTTTAGGATAAAGGTTATAAGAAAATATAATGTGCCTTCCCGTTCCATTGAGGCAAAACTTGCAAGCAGACCGAAAAAGGGCGAAATCCGCCAAATTCTTGTTGGAAGAGACGTTGAAAAAGGCGAAATCCAAGAGTATTTGAATGACTATTTCCGCCATAAAGGTATATCACATCTTATTTTAGGGATCAGAGTTATAGGAAGATAAAAAGTTAGCAATAAATACTTCCTTCCACATTATTTTTAAGAGAAGATGGTAAGGAAAAGAGAAAGAAGAAAGAAGAGCAACAAAAAAAAAGTGATCCTGCCACTTGTCGCAGGTATCCTTATAATTTTAGCGGTAGCTATATATTTCATTCGGTCCCATAGTCCTCAAGACATGCAGAAAAAACCAGCAGAAGAATATTTCAAAGTCCTGAACGCCAGAGTTTTAGTTGGCGAACCCCTCGAAGAGAATATGTGGAAGATAAGTTTTATATCGTTTCAGCTTCAAGCCATCGGTGGAGACGCACATACCGTAATCATCAAAAGCTGGGCAATGACAGATCCCCAAGAGCTTGAGGACATTCTTGAAAATGAGTCCAAACCAGTTATGCTACAAGCTCCGTCTCCACACGGCTACGTAGCAGATATGAACAATGACGGAATGCTTCCGGTTATCATAGCAGTAACATCCCGCGAGGCTGAAGGAAAGATCACCATACTCTTTTCTCCGCCCGTGTGAGCCACCGAGGTCAGACGATGAAAGTTTACGCCAAATGTTCACCAATCTAGGTTTTCAAGAGGCAGCTGCATCCCGACACAAGAGATCTCAACATAGAAATGGTCGACAGTTACCCTTTCTCAAAAGCCCAAAAATAACACCCTTCAAACCAGATAGAGCCGAAAACACTTCTAAGTCAAAACGGAGTCATTGATTCTTTAACCAAATGTGAGAAAGAATTAAAGTGTGTTCGGATTTCTAACTGTTGAATGGTTATAAAGTATGGCGAGAATAAAAGAACATCTCAAAATCTCAAAGCGCACTAGAAATATCGTTCTTGTTTTTCTACTTATACTCATCTCAGATGTTCTAGCAGCTGGTTTATGGACATCTCTTCTGCATGGCCGTTTTTTTGGCTGGTCACAAACACTTATAACATGCGACCTGTTGTTTCTGGAAGGAGCAATAATCTTCACAGTCGGCGCATTTCTAGCATCTGGGATTACATGGCTCTTGAGAGTTTCGAGACATCCACGAGGGCGCGATCATGTGGAAGAGAAAAGGGACAATGACATCAAAAAGTCCCGTAAGAAACAATTGAGAACAGGAATGTTTATGATGATTTTGGGAGCAATGTTAATAGGATCATCTGTGACAATTGGTCAACTGTTTCTTTGACTTCTGACAAACGACAGGTCGAGAGATCAAGTTTCTTTCACCACCACAACGTTCAACAGGATTACCAGGAAGATGTAAGCAATAACATCAAACAACAGTACGTATTCAGTTCTGACCGCTGCAAGAGGCATGATTTGACTTAACAGAAGGACAACTGCATGAAACGTTACAGGACCTACAAGATTCATTGTTCTTTCGAAGAAAAAACCAAGGAAAGTTGCCATGAGGAAAAGGGATAGTGCCGTATCAATTCCAGATATCAGACGAAAACTTCCTATCAACGGCAATGGAAACCTATGCAAACTGAACATCAAGGAGCTAAGAGACAGAGCCAGAGGAAAACCATATGCCCCTGCAAGGCTTCCCTGAATGTAACCTCGAAAGATGCTTTCACCAGCAAAGGCTACAAGCAAAGTTACGATAATTTCCAATGGAACGCTAGAGGACGGAGTTGGAGGCGAAGCCTGAAAACCTATGAGGATTCCTGCTAGAAATACTGTTACAAAGAAATAAACAAACGCAAGAAGTACGGCAGTAAATATGTGCTTCTCATAGTTCTTAGGCCAATATAACCCATATTCCTGAAGACCAAGACCTTCCTTCTTGACCAACACTGCAAACGCGCTCACATAGATAATGTTAACTATCAAATTTACAACATCGTTAACCTCACTGGCAGTAAAAAAATACACGACTTGCGACACCCCAAAAACAAAGAAGAACAAGAGGAAACACCGACTTACTCGTACGTGTGCATCTGACAAAACAACCACCTCGAATTATTAAATCTTAGCAAACAAAGCCCATTAGACCCGATGCCACCTTTAAGAGCCTCCTCAGAAACATCTAAATACATAACATAGATTTCCTCCTTTTCGCTGAAATTTTGATACGATCTGCTGCCAACAGATACAAAGATAGAATAATGATGACAAATGAATAAATACTCAGATAGGCGACCACAAATTGATGTCTAGGATCTAGAAGGAGCACACAAGTAATGGTAAAACATGTGACATCCTGAAGATCAAAGATATCCTCATGATACCAGTATAGCTCAACTTTGAAGTCATAGTTCTTCGGATCCGTCCATGTCGGGATAAGAAATCTATAACTATGTCGCTGTATGCGACCCGTATTGCACTGCCAAACTTTATACGATGAATCGTTATACTCGTTCCACCAAATTTTCTCATTTCGGTAGAACTTGAAGAAAAACGAGGCCTGACCTGAGGCGTCCCCTGAACAATTTACGTTTTGCACTGTTAAATCCACGGTGAAATTCCATACATTCCCAGATGTTTGATAAATTTCAGATTCCGGATAGTAGACTTCTGCGATATATGCACATTTCACTCCAAGCTGGTTCATTAAGTGCGATGAGCCTGCACCATTCAAGATGTTAACCGCTACGAAAATCAACATTGAACCACTGAGACTCTTGCTATTCATGACCTTCTTCACCGCTTAATGATTATGGCTTGACTCGAGGATCTATGTATGCGTAGACTATATCAACTATCAAACTGAAAAGCATAAATATGACACAGAAAAGAAGAGAGACGTCAACCAAGAGTACAAAATCAAGCTCAGAGGCAGAGCGGACGACCAGGGATCCTATACCATCTATCAAGAAGACATATTCTGTCACAACTACACCAGTTAGCATGCTGGCAAACAATATCCCTGAAACAGTTAAAACAGAAATCAAAGAGTTCTTTTTCGCATGCCCAATGACTTTTCTTTCGTCCAAGCCCTTCGCTTTGGCCGTGACAATGTAAGGTCTGACAAGTTCACCGACCATGCTTGAGCGTGTAATTCTCACAAGTATTGCTAGATTTTGCGTCACCAGAGTTATGACTGGAAGCACGAGGTGTCTCAACGCATCCAAGGTTATGTCAGGCCTTCCGTTTAACAATCCATCTATCGTCAGAAGACCGGTGTAACGGACCCATCCTGAAGTGGAAGAAGAAATAGAAGTTTGCAGGTCAATGCTTAGCCTTCCCGGCTGAACCCATCCCAGAACGAGGTAAAAGATTACAAGCAGTAACAGACCAAGTACAAAGGATGGTAAGGAATAGCCCATAGTTGTTATGGTCCTCGTTACATAATCGACGATGTCTCCATGAAGAGCTTTTCTGTGTGCCCGCTTTGCAGAAAAGACGCCCAACGCATAACCTCCAAAGATGGTTATTGGCACAGCGAAAATGACGAGTTCAAGCGTAGCCGGAAAAAACCGCAGAATAACGTTTACGGCAGTGTTGCTGTACGAATAGGAATAGCCAAAGTTGCCCCTCAGGACTTCTCCAAGCCAGGTTATGTACTGAATGAAGAATGGGTCATTCAGATGGTACTTTTCAATAAGCTCAGGTACAGGGTCGGGCCCCCACGGATTCTGATATTGCTGCTCTGATATGAACAGTCTGACTCTTTGCCGAGGTGAGAAAAACGTAGTCATGTAAAATATTATCAGACTCAATCCAAGCAACGTCGGTATTACGAACAAAAGCCTCTTGAAAATGTAACTTGCAAGCCTCATAATCATATTCTCCTGATCGTTGGATCAATTATGTCTCTTAATGCATCGCCTAGCAGGCTCCATCCTAGAATAAAAGCGAATATAAACATGCTGGGTGTGATCCATGTGAAACTGAATCTAAAAGGGTCTTGTGGCGTCGTCACGATCCAGTTTCTAGAATGGCTTATTATGGTTGCCCAGTCTGCATAACCTACTTCGGGACCGAACCCTAGAAAACTCAGGGTCGCAGCGAACAAGACGATTTTCCCAAAATTCAGAAAAGCCATAGTCAAAATGGGATACATCGAGTTTGGGAGAATGTGCTTGACCAACACCCTACGACCAGAACATCCAATGGCCTTGGCTGCCTCAACGTAATCCTCTTGCTTGACTCTTAATATTTCACTTCGAATAACCCTGGCATAGGATGGCCAACCAACCAAGGCAAGAGCCAATACGAGTTTATCCAGCTGCGACAAAGCGACAGCAAAACTTGCAGGACCAAGAGTTACTGGCCACACAGACGGCAAAGCTACGACCAACACGATAGCGAGCAGCAGACCCGGAAAGGCGAAGAAGATGTCGGAAAGCCGCATCAGCAACTCATCAACAAGTCCTCCATTGTAGCCGGCTACACATCCGATGAAAAGACCGAGCGCTAACGCAACAAGAATAACTATAAAACCTACACGAAAAGCTGTCCTAGTTCCCCATATACACCCGTAGTAGATGTCGAATCCTTGAAGTGTGCCGAATGGATGCTCTGGACTCGGAGGAGAAGGAGGTGGATAGATCTTGGACTCACCAATCGTTGGGCCGTCATATGGGCATATGTAAGGATCTACGCCGTGTGAGGGAGGTGCTAACAGCGGCGTTAACAACCCAATTACCACGAAGAATAGAACTATTATTGCCCCGAGGAGAGAAAGAGGATCTCCTCTCACTCTACGAATGACAACCTTTAACTCCATTAGATTAGGTCTAAAGCGTATACCAATCTCATTCTTCAATCCCCCCAACCAAGACCCAAATCCCACGGGATATCCACCATAAAGATTATAGATCACGGGGAACTTAAAGCCTTAACTTTGTACGGATAATAAAACGCAAAGTCTCACTAGTTCCTCAACTTTCGGTGCCGCGCGCGCGAAATGGAATTTCAGACAAGCTTTTTAGAAACTTTATGATTAATTACCTTGAAGCAGTAGATGGAAAATATGATCGGTAGCTTTCAGTCTGATATCCCATTCTTGGTGTCATTCTTAATTCTCTTCATCATGAGCTGCTTGTCCATGATTTTTTCCCTGTCTTTCCGTTTGAAGTCTCGTGCTATAAAAAAACTTCCCAGGGATTTGTCTGCCAACGTTTTTGACAAAACCTTCAACGTTTTCAATCCATACCCAGACCGCAGAAAAATAATTCATAGCTTCATTACTATATTACCTCTTTTTGCCGTGGTTGGAAGCCTAATTTTTCCTTTGGTTACCATGAAAATTATTGAGATGAAACTTGTTTTGGGTCTTGCAATGTTCATCATCTGTTTTGGTTTAATGATGATTGAAGAAACCGTTGAAATTTACAGGAACGCAGATACTTTTCTAAAAGCAGTTAAAAACGGCGTTGATTTAGGAAAAGGCGATTTGGCAGCATTGTTTCTGGTGAAGGAGACCCTGCCGAAGCTAACCGTGTACTATCTTCTCTTAGCAATTATGTTTTTTGCTTCTTCCATAACATTACCCTACATTGTACCCGCAGCTTTATTGGTGTTTGCTCAATTTGTTAGAGTAACGTTCCCCGTTTCTGTGTTTTTTGCCCCTTTGGCTCCTTATTTTGTCGCACTCTTGCTTTCTATTGTCATTGTGATAGCTCAGCTTGCTGCCAAAAAAGTTAAGAGCGAAATTTTCGGTTTTCCTCCATCAGAGGAGATAACCCCTCTCATAAACGTCAGCATCGAAGCTCCATTAGACATATAGCCTAACCAATGCAAAACTCAAGATTTTCAATCATATACGAAAGCATTGAAGCTAAAGAAATAAGGGATTTCATTTATCTACTTGATGCTGTGAGACTTCAGATAGAAAAAGTAATAGGCTCGATCTCCTAAGCTTGCAATCGCATAGGCAATGCATAGAATCCATACTGTGATGACGAAACTGACAAACCTCAAGAGTTTCGTCACTTTTTGCTTTACCATTTTTATAGACCTTCTTCTGGAAGAACAATCAAGTTATAAAAACCTTATTGGACATTTTCGCGCGCGCAGCACGTAAGTACATACTGTAAGCCAAGCAATTGGAAGATCTGATGTCCACCTTTCGCACACGCCTATATTTTGAAATTTAGACAATCTTATAAATTTGAAATAACACTATGATTGCAGAAGGAAACAGCATTTGGAAGTCAAGATCATGGAAATCTCATCAGGTAAATGGTTCAAAAAAACGATGACTGTCATATCGGCCGTTCTTCTAGCTACCTCGCTGGTTTCACTCCTTTATTTTTATCCTGCCGGTGAGCTCTCTCCTGCCGAGTTCTACTATTGAGGTGTTCAAAATGAGTTTATTCATGAGTCAGGAAGAAATGTTTCGTTCAATAATGGATTATTTCGCTGGAACACCTGTAAAAATATTGGCTTGTAATAAACCTTCATACATTAGAGCAGAAATCAGATCATGCTTTTCTCAGAATTGGCCTTCATATGTTAGAGTAGAGGCTACCGTGGCAGAAGGAAATGGAGGAAGCCAGGTACATTTCAATTTTGACTCTTCCAAGGAATACATCGCAGGTTCTGTATTCGCTATGCTCATGGCATTGCTTTGTTATGGTGTTCTATCTTGGGTATTCAGTTTAATAACTCTAGAATTATCATATTGGACAATCAGGACTCTTCCTATCTTAGCGGCAGTGTTCACCTTTTTCATCACTATGGCATTCGAAAGTTACAATATCTCACTTACAAAAAAGAGATTTATTGGAGAGTTCAGCACGTTTGCACAATCGTTATCAGCTCACCTTTCTCCATCTAAGGACTAATTGAATCGCGCGCGCCAATACAAACTGCGATGTAGAATCAATATCGGAAAAAGCCCAAAAACAAACAGAAAAACTTTATGATTTTTTTCTCCAGTTTAAGAAAGTACTCCTGAGTTTTATTGATCAGCCATGGGGTTAGATGAATCAGTTAACTGTACAACGATGTTTTCAAGGTGTCTCCAAAATTCTCTTTCCAATTTTAGCCATGCTTCTTCAGATTTAAATCTCTTGGATAGAAGGAAACCTGCTCCGATAAGCGACATCAAAAGGGGAGAAACAAATAACGAACGCTTTTTCTTGCCATCATTGAGTTCCATTTTTACGACAAAATCTTCAGGTTTTCCTTGAATCGTGACGGAAATGTGATCATCTATTGGAAAATTTGGCGAATCACCTGCGAAAATGGCATGCTCGGAAACAGTTTCCCCACTGATAATCTCAAAATCCAACGTCTTAAGGAAGTCAACAATTGAATTGGCAAGAAGTCCCAAGTCAACGTTTTTGGCAACCCATCGTCTTTCCATTTGTTTCCCTTTTTATAGACCTTAAACTCACTTAAAAATATATCAGTCGTGAAATTTACATTGTTCAAAAAGGAAAATAAGAACGGCTGCTCAAAACATAACGGCGCACGCAATTGAAAAAGGAAGAAGCAAAAATTGAATATGCGATTACTTCTAAGGAGCTTAACATAAGGAAAGCAGCTCGTAAGTTCAGCCGCAACGGTTCACACCCAAATCCACAGCCACAACCAATCTACAGAAAAGTCTGGCCACCGTGTGAAATGCAAACGCATGAATGGAAAACGCGTGCTCTCTTGAAGTAAGGACGAATTCAAAATTAACTTTCGCTGATCCTTTTTAACTGATTACGATACATCTCCACTATTTCCGTCACAGTAGTGGCATCTTCAGCGGACTTGTCAAGACGATAATTACCTGTAAAACGTGGAAACCGAATAGCTAATCCACTCCCCTTCCGAACGTTATTCATCGCGCAGGTATGAATTGGACTTAGCGTTATTTCAGCTCCCAGAACCTCAATCACAGTAGCAGGCTCAAACCACACATCAGCTTCAACCATCGACTGCACCCTTGAATGTTTATGAGGAATAGTGTGTTTCTTCATAATCCTCGGCAATTTCGCCAAGTCCTCATCAGTGAAACCTGTTCCACATTTCGTTACAGTTTCAAAAGCGTCATTATCAGGGTTGTAGGCTGCCAGAAGAAATGCTCCATACGTTCCAGCACGTTTTCCTCTACCGTGGAAGGCGCCAACCAAAACTAAATCCACAGTGTCTGTCATCTCACTCTTGTAATCTCGCTTATATTTTATCCAGAGCCAACCTCTGGCTCCAGCCTGATAAACTGAATCGTCTGCAACGGATTTGCAGACTAGGCCCTCGCAACCGTCTTCTATGGCTTCGAGAAAGAATTTTTCCAGTTCTTTCACGTTGCCTGTGACCATGTATTGGGCAATTTTCAGCCTGTCGCTTTCTTCTATCGCTTCTTCAAGTGCTCGACGCCTAACCGGATAGGGTCTTAGAGTTAGGTCTTTACCATCAACATAAAGTGCATCGAACATGAATAGAGATACAGGATATTCCTCCATGGCTTTTTCAATTCCGTACTTGCGTCTACGATGCATCAATTCCTGGAAAGGTTTCATCTCACCTGTGTCAGGATCTACAGCTACGCATTCGGCTTCTAAGATGGCGTCTTTTGCTTGCACATACTTCTTAAGAAGCTTAACTGCGTCTGGGTACTGGCTTGAAATGTTTTCTAAGCGTCTGGAAAATAGGGCAACTTCCTCGCCTTTTTTGTGGGCTTGTATTCTTTCGCCATCATACTTGTACTCGGCTATACATTTTCCTCCGAGCTTTTCAAGTATCTCCTCCGGCGAAGAAAGCCTTTCACACAACATAGGCCTGATGGGTTCGCCGACAGAGATCTCAAATTTCTTAACACCTTCTAACCCTTTCTCAGCAACTATTCTTGCGACTCTTCCTAGGTCCGATGAAACGTTGTAGGCGCGTTCTAAATATCCGCGGTTTTCCTTTCCACCGCCATAGGCTATTGCTAAAGCGTCGAGAACAGTCATGTCTGCGATGCCTAAACGAAGGTTTCCAGTGACTGTCCGCATAATGTATTTGGCTTCTTTAGGAGCTGCATCAGCCAAAAGCCCAGCCAAAAGCGCCATTTTAAGGTCAACTGCACCGGAGCCTGAAGCCTTAGCCATCTTGTCGAGTGTCCCGTAGACTCTTTGAACGGTTAGGGATTGCTGGAAAAACGTTACCTGTCTCTTATCAGCTATAAATTTCTGGGCGGCCTCTCCAATGTCTCCAGTCTTTTTTAAGTTTTCTTCAATTTCGCTTTCCTTTATTCCAGAAGACCTGGCAAGGGCTTTTATTGCAAGTTTCTCAGCTATGCCTATTTCAAGATCAACAAAGTCTGGGTGTATTTTGCCCTGAGTTAGGTATACGACTTTGTCGATTATTTTCTTTGGTGTGTTTTCGAGAAGGCCAACCAAGAGGTCTGTCATTTCCAACCTTTTTGTTGTAGCTTCAATCTTCTCGTAAGCTTCAGCAATTACGACGTATTTCACTCTTAAACCTCATCAGTACAATGCAAATACGAAGATATTAAAATTCATTTTGCCAAGCTTTGTCAGCAAATCTGCAAGTTTTTCAATGGCTGATTTCCCTAGAGATGCTTCCTTAAAATGTTTCATGACGGACTATTTGATTCATAGGTCTTCTACTCCGAGGTGGAGGAGTCTCAGCAGGATAACCAACTGGAATTATGGCTACCGGTCTTATTCCATGATGAATCTTTAATACTTCTCTTGCTTCTTCCTCTCTGAATGCGCCAACCCAGCATGTGCCTAACCCAAGCGAGTAACCAACTAGGAGAATGTTTTGTATGGCGGCGGCTGTGTCTTGTATGCAGTATAGAGTTTTCCCGCGCACACCGTAACCTTGTGAGGAACGGACTTCATTTGCACAAACAACAATCACAACAGGAGCTTCTTCAATGAAAGTTTGACCCAGAGCGGCTTCAACAAGTCTTCTTTTGATTTCTGGTTTTCGAACAATTATGAATTCCCATGGTTGAATGTTTCCAGCGGAAGGAGCCCATCGCGCAGCATCAATAAGCTTCTTAACAATTTCTGGTGGAACTTCTTTGGTTTTGAAGATTCTTATGCTTCTCCTTCCTTTGATGGCTTCCAGAACATCCATAAGTTTCACCTTTAACTTTTAGCGCATAATTTCCACGTGAGCCGTATTATGTTTTCCTCAGCCGTATGAAACAGTTCTAAGCATACTAGAGTACTTTGAAGATTACATGCGTGGGAAAGATATACTGGATTTGACCGGAATCCCTCCTACACATCTGCTTTTTTACGAAGATGCCTATGCGCGCGCGGCTGTTATCCAGAAGTTCAAAGGGTAAAGGTATTGAAAGGATAGAGTTCACAGTGCAAAAGCCTTAAGTCCTGTCACGCTTCATTGCATTTAGGATGATGAAGTATAGAGTCAATAGAGCTTATGGCTGTGATATGACTCGACGGGCGAACTGACAACTTCTTGTGCGGAAAACTTATGAGCTAAAAACCCGAGTGAAAAAAGGAAAGCCACGTTAAGAGTTATGAAAACAGAATGTAGGCGGAAAGAACAAACTTGCCTAAACCCAAGATTACCGAAGCATTAGACAAACTTTCATCGAAAACATCAATAAAGAACACAATTTACATGCTTTCTATAGTCATATTTCTCACGTTGATTCTGCTTCCGCCAGTTTTAGGCATAATCATCAAAGGGGGTTCGATACAAGAGGTATTGAACCAGCCAGAACTCATGTCAGAAGCCTTGAACTCCATCGCTGCATCCTTTGCGATCGCTCTCTTCGTTTCATTCATAGATGTCATTGTAGGTATACCCATGGCATGGATGATCACGCGGGGAAAATCGAGATGGCTAAACGTTTTGGATACCCTTTCGGACATTCCCTTCATCGTGCCAACAGCCACACTCGGCTATTCACTGCTAATCTTCTGGAGCAAACCCGGAGGATTATCCTCGCTCTTTGGAGCCCCTTTTGTTTCACCTGGCTGGCTCCTAGTAATCCTGCTTCATTTCACTTTTTCATTTCCCGTAGTAGTTAGGACAATGGTTGGTGCACTGCTTGATTACAAGCTGGAATATGAACAGGCAGCCAGAACTTTGGGCGCAGCACCGCTTACAGCGGACAGAACCGTCACGTTTCCCATACTAAAACACTCCTTGATAGCTTCCTTCACTTTAGCTTTCGCAAGATCGCTTTCAGAAACAGGGGCAACGATGATGGTTGCGGGAGCATTTGTTAACGGTCCAATATTTATCAAAAACTACATCGGTATTGGTGAGGAGGGCCCACTCGTCTTCGTTAGCTTCGTTCTATTAGCGTTTTCCAGCTTAATATTTGTAACAATCAGGTTGTTAGGTCCAAAGCTGAAAATGCCAGTCAAGAAAGTTTGGCCGAAAAATGAAAGAAAATTAAGCAGTTCAATAGTTGCATCTTCTAGAAACAGTGTAACGCTTTTAATATTTTTTATTATAGTGCTTATTCCATCTCTTTTCGTAGCCATTCCAGCATTTGAAGCCGTTTTTACAGGTGTTTTGCCGGAAGCTCTGGGGGGGCTAGGTGTTTGGGGAGATTATTGGCAAAGCATAGCCCTATCCTATTTCCTTGGAACGGTTGTTACATTGTTAAACGTTGTTATCGGTTTGCCTATGGCAATCATACTAGCGCGAAGAAAAATCGGAAATGGCCCTTCTGCAGTCTTGGATATGCTTGTCAACATTCCAATTATTGTCCCTTCGGTTGCTTTGGGCGCTTCCCTTGCTATTTTCTGGAGGGAAAACTTTGCATTCGTACCTGAAATTTGGCTGCTTATTTTCGCGCACCTTTCTATCACATATCCCTACTTTGTAAGGTCAATGTCAGCTGCTGTAGAAAGAATAAGTTTAGAGCTGGAAGAAGCTGGAAGAACGCTTGGAGCAAAACCGCTGGGTGTGTTTAGAACAATAATTTTTCCGCTGACCAAATATTCTATGTTTTCTGGTGCAATCATGATGTTTACAAGAAGTGTAAGTGAAACCGGAGCGACCTTAGTTGTAAGCAACCTTGTTACTGCTCCAGTTTTATTGGTTAACTGGGTTAAGAATGGAGTTCCAACAGCGACTTTAGGGTTGGGCTGTGGTTTCCTTATACTATTCTCTTTCATAATCTTGTTGGTTCTGAGGCTTGTAGTAAGGCGAAGAGGGACATACTAGCATGTTTAATATATCTCTGAAACCTTATGCACTATTTCATACTCGCACAGACTCAAAGGGGGCGGAAACAGATTCCTGATGTCCGTCTGGTGAATGTGACAAAGAGGTTTAGAAAAATAGTCGCTGTAGATGGTGTGAACCTCCATATTTACGATAAGGAATATTTCTCTTTGCTTGGTCCGAGCGGATGTGGAAAAACAACTATGCTCAGGCTTGTTGCGGGGTTAGTTCAGCCCGATGAAGGTGAGATTTTTTTTGGAGATAGGCTTGTCAATGATGTCCCGCCGGAAGATAGGGATATAGGGTTTGTCTTCCAGACTTTTGCGTTGTTTCCACACATGAACGCCTGGGATAACGTGATCTATGGCCCGAGGGTGAAAGGTTTCGACATGGAAAAGGCAGATACAATAGGACACGAAGTACTCGAAATGGTTAGGCTGCATGAACGCTTAGACGCTTTTCCAAACGAGTTAAGCGGAGGAATGATGCAAAGGATAGCCGTGGCAAGGGCTCTTGCTGCAGGGGCCAAACTACTACTTCTGGATGAGCCGTTGGGACAGTTAGACGCAAAGGTGAGAAACGAGCTGAGATACGAAATAAGAAGGATGGTGAGGGATTTAGACTTAACAGCTATACACGTAACCCACGATCAATCCGAAGCCATGGCGATTTCAGATAGAATTGCCGTCATTAAAAAGGGAAAAGTTTTGCAGGTTGGAACCCCAGAGGAGCTTTACATGAATCCGAAAAGCATCTTCGTAGCTCACTTTATAGGGGAATCAAACTTTTTAGAAGGATACGTTTCAAGCATAAGTAGTAAAGGCGCGATATTAGAGCTCCGTGGCGGGATAAAAGTTCAAACTGTAAATAAGGGTATAAAAAAGGGTGAAAGGATGGTTTTAGCCATAAGACCGGAGACATTCGTTGTCAAAAAAGGAACAAAAAAGGACAAGAACACCATTTTAGGCACAATAGAAAAAGTGACCTTTGAAGGAACAAACATGCGGTATGAGATTAGACTTGAAAATCAAGGTTTGATTGTGATTGTTAAACCTTCCATGATTGGAGAATGGTTTAATATAGGCGAAAAAGTCACCTTAAGATTTCCACCGGAAAAGGCACATGTATTTGCATATCCAGAAGTAGGATTAAGGGAGGAAATAGTAGCTGAGTGAATTAATAAAGTGGTTTGAGAAAAGAAGAGAAACAAAAGCGTTAACAATGATACAGCGACATTTAGCCCTAACAACAGGAATAGTTGAAGACTTAGAAAAGGCAATAAGTGCAGCCGTAAGAAAGGACGAAAAAGAAAAGTGGAGATGTACCGAAAGAATAGCAAGTAGCGAAAAGGAAGCAGACGGATTACGAAGAAAAGTTATGGATGAAATATCAAAGGGAGAGCTTTCGCCAGTGGACAGAGTAGACTTGATGGACCTTGTAAAAAGAGTAGATATGGTTGCAGACTGGAGTAGAGAATCAACCCGTGTACTGGGAGCCATACCAATAGAGCATGTGCCCGGCTCAATTAAAGACGAATTCATGGAAATGGTTCAAAGCGTAAAGGAATGTGCAATCTCCCTTCAAAAATGCGTGAACAAAATGATGACCAAACCTGAGGAAGCCCTTCAGGCCGCAGATTTCGTAGAAAGAGAAGAGGAAAAGGTTGATGATATACATGAAAAAGCCAGAATTCTACTGGGAAAAGAAGACTTGCCGAGGGCTGGAGTAGCTGTTTTAGTAAGCCAGCTTTTCGAAGCCATGGAGATGATTGCAGACTCCTGTGAAGATGCATGCGACCAAGTAAGAGTTATAATGGTTCGAAAATAGTGACCAGCCATGGCAGAAATGAGAGTTGACATATCTGAATTAAAAAGTGAAGGCAGCGACATAATCAAAGAATTAGCAGAATTCCTAGAAGAAAAGACGAAAGCCGAAGTTGAAACAGCAACAAACGAAATAACAGTAAAAGGCGAAGAGAAAACCATATCCAAAAAATACCTGCGAGTGCTTCTACGGAAGTTTCTACACAGAATCGAGTTGAAGGATTATTTCAGAGTGATAGGCGGCAGAGAAAACACTTTGATAGTTAAAGAGAAGAAAACCGCTGAGGAGTAAACTCTATTTCTTTTTAAGCGCCTCACGTTTCTTTCTAGCGAACTCTTTCTGAACCTTAAGTATGTAATGTCTCGCAATGTAAGCACTCTTATAAGCGTCTAACAGCTTCTCGTTCTTCGTACACTTTTCAGCCTCGTTAAGCAAATCTTGCACGGTAACCAGCGTCGGACCCAATTCGACTTTTTTGAGTTTTGGATTAAGCTTCCATCTTGACTTGTCGACTTTATCTTTAACTGTTATTGAGAACAAGAATAATACGTATTCTAGTTCTGCTGCCACATGCCAAATGCTATCCGCAAGCGAGTTTTCATCCTTTTTATCCATAGCCGGCATTGAGTTATCCACATAAGTTATGGCAGATTTCAAAGCCTTCAATATTTTCTTGTTAGTTGCCATTGTCTCAACTCATTTTTTAGCACATTAATACCCGCTTATCCTTTTTATTATTTCGTCACACTCGAATGTTTCAACTCTTCTCCTTGGCAATAAAAAAGATTCCTAGCAGAATCAAAACGGCGCCGAAAACAAACATTGGCGCTGGTATCTCTTGGAAAAAGATTATGCCTAAAACCGTTGCCCCCATGGGTTCAAGCAAAGCCATTGTTGCGGTTTCGAAGGATTTTAGGTTTAATAAAGAAGAAAAATACAGTGTATGAGCTGCTGCTGTTGGAAGTATGCCTAACCCCACTAGCGGAAGGATGATTTCTGCCTCGGTTGGCAATGTTAAAATCCTGTTTGTGGACGATATGCCTAAAACTCCTACAATAGTGGCTGTCAGCATATACATCGGGAACATCGTGGGAAGTATAGCCATCTTTTTCCGTATTTTTCTGCCATAATTAAGATAGAAGGCTTCAACCAAGGCAGCTAAAACAGCTTCCAAATCGCCTTTTAGGCTTGGGGAAAATCCTTCTGGATACGCATTTATATCCACAATTATGGTTTCAGCGTAAGCAATTACGCATACACCGATGAATGATATTGTTAAGCCCACGATTGCGAGGCGGGATGGCTTAAGGTGGAAGAGGAAGCTCGAGACGAAGATTGAGAAAATTGGGGTCGTGTTGACGAGGACCGTTGCGTTTAGGATTGTTGTATCTTTTACTGCGGATATGAAGAATATGAAGTGAAGTGCGAGTAAAATACTGAGGATGAGGAGTTCTTTCAGGTTTTTTCTCACGAGGTTAAAGTTGAATGATTTTCCAATAACAATTAGTATTATCGCTAGGATTAGGCAGGCGATTATTAGACGCCAGAAGGCTATGGAGAATGCGTCTAGGTTTTGTAGAAATCTTATGAAGATGGCCGCTGTCCCGAAGAGAACTCCGGCAGTTATACCTTCTGTTAGAGCCAGCTTCCTTGTTCTCATATGCATCTAAATGCCCTTTTTACTTTTCAACTGAAAACTTGCTTACACCCACCTCTTTCTCAAGCCTTATCACATGTTCAGCCTTTTCTGCAAAAGCTTCGCTGTGCGTAACCGCTATTATCTGTTCTATAGCTTTGAAGCGCGATATTGCCTCTGCCAGACGGTCTATCGAGCCGTCCTCCCTTCCAAGGCTTTCAGTTGGTTCATCAAGCAAGAGCATGCTTAATCCGTGGCCTGTTCTGGACTGCATAATTAACTGGCCTAGTCCGAGACGATATGCAAAAGCAAGCAATGTTCTTTCTCCACCGGACAGGTTTAAAACCTCTCTTTCAACACCGCTCTCACTTTTCACATAGGGCGTATAAGTCTCGTCGATTAAGACGTCTATTAAAGGTCCTTCTCCACCCATTAAGCTGTCAAGAACTTGTTGAACAAAGTTTCTTAGAACCTTTACAAATTCACTTCGCAACTTAGGCTGAATACTCCTATAAGCGTCGCGTACGCCACCAATAATCTCAACAACCTTCACTATTTTCTCCATACGCTCAATTTTCTTTTGAGCTTGGTCAATTCTCTCTTTTATTTCGTCTAGACGCTTAATCAGATCTTTTCTGCGGTTTTCCTTAGTTCGTAGCTCGGATTCTAACGAATAATATTGCCTGAAAGCTTGTTCTCTCTGAACTCTTACAGCTTCCAGCTCAGATATCTCAAATTTGCCAATTTCTACTCGCACAGTTCCAAGTTGCACGCGTAATTCATTCTCTAGTTTTTGTTTTTTCTCAAAATCTTTTGAAAGTTCAGCTAACGTTCGGGACTCCTCGTTTATGCGTGTTTTTAACTCCTCAATCCTTGGAGTAAGTATTTGGAGGTTTGAAAAGGCAGCGTTTGCCTTGTTCTTTATTTGCTGCAGTTCTTCGATGTCCTGTTGGAGTTGACTTATTGTCTCTTGTCGTTCATTGTTTTCTTCTTGAATTCGTTGCATTAGGCTGTTTTTGTATTGCGCGGTTAAGGGTTGGAGGCAGAGTGGACAGCGGTTTTCAGTAGAAAGCGAGGAAATTCTTTTATTGCCTGTTTGCATATACCTGAGGGCTGCTTCTTGTTCACCCTTTAAGCTGGCAATCTGGTCGTCAAACGTTGCAATATATTGTCTTAAGGCT
>Ga0209636_10002416_pt1 | contig 19030 bp, 12 predicted proteins | sample DeeMarSWOR152_54_FD_187464 | JGI IMG/M metagenome (GOLD analysis project Ga0209636, IMG submission 187464) | Marine sediment microbial communities from White Oak River estuary, North Carolina - WOR-1-52-54 (SPAdes) (version 2) | ecosystem: Environmental > Aquatic > Marine > Intertidal zone >... | reverse complement strand
CCCCATTAACCCTCATAGCATAGATTAAAGGATACATTCCTACATATGCCTCTCCGCAAATAGGTTTGTCTGGGGTCTGGTATTCGGTTTTAAAAGTCTCACCCACTTTATGGTTCACTCTACATGGAGACTTTACTTTTATAACTTCAATTTCAAAGCTCATTGGCTCGTACCATTCATCTTCACTCATTTTCTGATCATCCTTCTAATATAAATTATTACTGTTGGAGAATTTTAAGAGCATCTACCGCTACACGTGCTTGAACTTTACAGGTTTCAATATAATCCTTATCTAAATATGAAATACCCCATCCTTTTTCTAGATCAATATACGGCTGTAAAAGTACGCCAATTGGAATTTTCTTAACGTTAGCTAGTGAAAAAAGCGCTGCAACTTCACCATTTTCCATTGATAAGCAACCTTGTTTTCTAAAATCATCCATTAAGTCTGGAGTAATACGATAGATTGCTTCACATGCTCCCACTCCTCCTTCCTTCCAATTTGCATTCATCCTGCCCAATGCCGTAGTAAGAGCATTGAATGCTAGTGGTTCCTTCTTAACCTTCCAATTTTTGTTTTTATAATGAACAGAGGTGCCATCAATGCCTATGGCAAAGCTGGGTAAATGAATCTGTCCTTTTGATAAATATTTTTCTCCTAATCCCCAAGAAGCACAAACAAGTATGATCTGCTTAGCACCAAACTGAATTAATTCTTCAGAAAATGCTACTAATGGAGATGCTCCCATTGGTGGCATAAACACAGCAATATCATATAAATTATTAATTAATCCTTTAAAGCTCTTTCGTGAAGAAGAATATGGGCTGAACATTTCTCCTTTCCATTTCCATTTCTTTAAATTGTTACATAACTTGTTTAATTCTTCCACTATCGCCCGATTGAAAGTTAAAATAATCGAAGAGGGAACCCTTAGTTCAGAACGAGTCACACCTTGTGATTTAGCTTCTTTTTCAATATCTTGTGGATTAAGGGCATACATCACTATTTCAGTTCCTTTTTTGATTCTATTTCTTCTCTTTCATTGTCAAATAATTTTAGATTTGTGCAACTATGATGTATTTTCTTGGTTTTTTCTAGGTTCATTTTGGTTTTGAGGCGTAGAGAACTAGAAATTTACTGAATATCAAAAAAATTAAGGAATAAAGAAAATCCCCCTTTTAACTGTTATTAACAGCCAAGATTTCTTGCTATAACAAGTCGTTGAATTTCACTTGTTCCCTCACCAATCTCTAATAACCGCTGATCACGGTAAAACCGTTCTACGGGGTACTCTTTCATTAAACCGTATCCGCCGAATAGTTGTACCGCCTGATGAACAACTCGTTTAGAAACCTCTGAACAATATAATTTAGCCATAGCAGCTAATTTTTTGTATTCGTCACGCCCTTGATCAAAAAACCAAGTGGCTTTGTAGAGGAGATTTCTTGCTGCTTCAATTTCTAGAGCCATATCCGCTAGTTTGAAAGCATTAACTTGAAATTTTGATATTGGTTGGCCAAAAGCTTTTCTCTGTTTAGCATACTCTAGAGAAAGTTCAAAGGCACCTTGAGCACAGCCTAAACCCATAGCACCAATAGAAAGTCTTCCTTTGTCAAGTGTGTCTAGCATCTGATGAAAACCTTCACCACGAGATCCAAGCATATTACTTTCTGGTATCCTACAATCTGTAAAATAAAGTTCAGATGTAATAGATGCTCGCCAACAAATTTTTTTGTGCATTGTTCTAGTTTCGAACCCTTCCGTCCCCTGATCAACTAGAAAACAGGTGTATTCGCGGCCTCGTCCGTCTGATCTAGTACCAGTGACAGTTTGAACGGTAGAACCAAGAGATGCGGGAGTAGATCCATTTGTTATAAAAATTTTAGATCCATTGATAACCCATTCGTCACCTTCTTTCACTGCCTTCGTTTTTGTTCCTCCTGCATCGCTTCCAGCTTCTGGTTCAGTGAGTCCAAATCCCCATAGCTTCTCTCCTGTTGTAAGTCTCGGCAGATAATGCTCTTTCTGCTCCTTATTTCCGAAATAGTATAGTGGTCCAATACCTAGTGAATTATGAGCGGCAACTGTTGCTGCTTGAGAACCATCCACACGTGCTATCTCTTCAACTGCTACAATATATGAAAGATAAGAGAGGCCACTCCCACCATATTCTTCAGGAATACTTACTCCCATCAATCCCAAGTCTCCCATCTTCTTAGTTAATTCTAGTGAAAATTCTTCTTTTTCATCAAGTTCTGCTGCAACAGGTTGAATTTCTTTTTCAGCAAACTCCCGAACCGCGTCACGCATCATCATGGATTCTTCTGGTAAATCAAAATTCATACTTCTTTCACCTGAAGGATTCTAGGAATTTTTTTTTGAATTAGTTCATTCCTCACTAGTAATAAAGGCTGTATAGATTCTAAAAATCTTCAATGGCCTCTCATTTTAAACTTTCATCATAGCCTCCTAAGTGATGAAGTAAGAAATAGATCTAAATTTCCCATCTTCTAAAAAATGAAGTATACTTTATTCAAGACATTGCATTTTACTTTAGAGAAATAAATACCTATTTAATCCTATTATTCCTAAAAAGAGGCCTGCGACCGCGCTTATTAGAAGTAAGATGAAAATTATGCTAGAAAATGGAAAATTAACGGGGGGTCTTCCTGAGTTATCAAGAGGATTATTAAACAAACCAGTATTATAGATCCCTCCAATAATAATATTTAAAATCATTGATAAAAAGCGTAATATATTAATCTTTGATTTCTATATTTGTACTGTAATAGACTACGTAAAATCAAAACATGGAGAAAACCAACAAGAGAACAGCCTTCTTCCGGATTGTCTTTATTGCATTTTCATAACAAAAAGAATTACGTTAATAGCTCGTATTCATAGTGAAAAATCCATAGAAAACACAATTTTTTTGATTCTCTTTATAAGAGCTAAAGAATAAAAAGACATTCTTATTAAAGATTAGGAGAAACAATAAAAAAGAGAAATAAACCCGACTTTTATATTAAAAGTAATTCACACTCGAATAATATGCTAGAACAGTAATGGATGCGAGAACAGTAATGGATAAGCGGTTAGTTGTTATATCAGCAGGAGTTGATCTCTCACCATTAATGTTAGAATTCCTCCAAGCTGGTTTAGGATTCACAATAATTTTGAATACAACCGCTGATTTCGCATTGTCATATGATCAAGAGGAAGTATGGTATCACCACGAAATTGTCAAATTAGCTAATGCAATGGTGCCTGATGATTTAACAAAAAGTTCCCTGGCTAAGATTTTTTCACAACCAATTGCTCAGACTCGAATAACGCTAAGCGATGCTGAGATGTTTTTAGTTCAATGGGTGAGTGAAAGAAAAAAGGCAAAACAAAGTTTTCATGAATTTTTCAAAGCATTAAACGAATATTCTGGATCGCATCTTGAAGTTTATCCCTTAAGATTTCCTGAAGAAATTGTTACAATCAAAACATCCACCTCACAGGTTCCATTGCGATATTTCCAAATCACAGGCTATATTGATCGGAAAGCAGGACAAAAAACAGATCTTGAAGAGCTTCAAAAGCTCCTAGTTGAAAGTCAAGAAATTAAAGACATGAAGAAAGACAAAAAACCTATTGAAATCATTGGATTAAATCTAGGCAGAGATATCTTAACTGATGAAGTAAGAAAGATTATCACTGAAGCTGATGCAATACTTTGGATAGCAGGAGATCCTTGTTCACTAGCTCTCCTTCTCTTGCACAAGGAGTTCACTAAAACCGTTAAAGAATCAAAAGCCCCAGCTGCCTTGATTTATCCTAGTCATTTCAGCTTTCGGGAGCAATTCGTTCTTCAATTATTAGGAGTCAAACCTACATTACTTGGAATTGCAGAATTATGTGATGGGATAGTGGATCACCTTGTAGTTGGCCCCGATGAAGCTAGTGAGGTTACATCTCTCCGTTCTAAAGGCTTTAACGTTATTATGGAAGATTTTACTAAAACAAAAGGCAAGAAAGGCTTATCACCAATTCTAAAGAGTATGGGAATATCCATCAAGGATATTTCAGTCGAATCTGAAGAAACTGATGAGAAACGAACACTCGAAGATCTTGTCACCCGGCTTTCCTACAAAGTGGAAGAAATACCTGAAACTGAAGAACCTGATACCATAGAAGCAGATACTAGTAAGGAAGTTGTTACGGAACCTGGAACTGTAATTGAGGCTGGCCGAAGTGAAACTCTTCCCCCACCAGTAAAATTATTAGATACAGAAAGAAAAAATTACGATTTTGATGATTCTTCCTTGACCCTCACACAAGAAATGATTGAAGGACTCATGCAGGAATTAACTGATGAATTTCCACCATCAGAGCAAGAATCTAAAGTTATTATCGATGATGACGTTTTAGACTCTGTTTCAAGGGAAAATGACAGAGCAGAACCTAGTATTCAATATGAAAGTCAAGAATCTTTTACTGAAGCGATTCAAAAGCTCTTAAAGTTAGAAAAGATCGATCTTGAGAGTGAATTAATTCAAGGAATAGGAGATGCTATCTCAAAGAATGCAGATATGGCAATTTATGCTGCAAAAAAGCTCACTAAAGCGTTGGAAACGCAATCAATTCAACTTATCCCAGTCTATCTTGAATTTCTTAAGCCTAGAGCTTTAACATTTATTAAAGAGCTATTAGATTGGTTATTAACAGATCTCGAATCTCCTGATTATGTAGCTTTTGCTCAACGAGTTTCAATTATTATTTCAATGAGTAAACAAGATGTCCAATTCATAGAACAATTGATTGCACAAGTAGTTGATTATCATATTTCAAAATCTCTTTCCTCTACTGAACGAGAACGTGTCCGTACAATAATCGGGATGATTACTGCCCAAAATGTAACATTACAAAGACGAGCCATTAGAACGTACTTAAGTCATTATGAATCACCTGGGGTGAAACTAGATGAACTCTGGCTTGGTCTCATTAAATTTGATGCAACTTTGGTAGCACTGGAAATAATAGAGCACCAGAGTGAACTGGGAATCAAACTTGTACAGGATGCACTAACACGAAATCTAGGTTCATTTGGACATATTGTTTACGATATTTTTCACGCTTACCAAAAGGGAGATATTCAACGAGTATTAACGTTTGCTGGAACACTTTCGGATGGTCTTCTTCGAAAACAAAAACGTATTGAACTTGCAGCGAAAATAACTAAGTTTGGGAGTGTACCAATCGAAACATTAGCACGCAGTGTCGAAATTGATCCCAAAGAGTTAGAAAATCTTGTTTATGAAATGATTAACGAAAATGAGATCAATGCTAAAATCGATGTTGTTGAAGGGCGTCTTTGTATTGTTCAATTAAATGATAAAGAAATAAAAGAAGAGGGTGAGAAGTAGGGTTAATGAAACGAGGAGAACAGCACTCATCCCCCTGCTAAGATGATTATTAACACCAACAGAACTGTAACCACAAATATCCAAATGATATTCATCCGTCTAACTTTTTCTGACTGTCTTTTTGAGAGGCCTCTGCTTTTAACTCCAAATATCCAAAATACTCCAGTACAAGAGAGATTAATAGCTAAAATGTTAAAAAGGAGAAGGCCTATTGCGTTCAAAGCCAATGTAAGTTCTCTTAATGCAACTAAAATCCCAATAGTTGCTGCAGGAGGGCACAATGATGCTGCAATAGCAACCCCAACAATTGACACGTCTAATCCTCGTGCAACTACGATACCCGCAGCAAGTCCTCCTAATAAAGCAAGAGCGATAATCGGAAGGGTTAGTTCTGTCCGATTTCGGACTTCTGTTGTTAATTCAATTGTAAAATCTCCTAATATTCCTAGAGTGATGAGGTATTGAGTGATCACAACCATCAATCCTCCAACAACCACTGTTACCGAAATACCTGTAATTTCGGCAAGTAATCCTCGTTTTATGAAAGAGGTTGTTTCAAGACTTAATAATCCAAGGGAAGTCAATATTATTGGCCCTAGGAGGGGGGCAACGATCATGCTAGCAATAATGACAACTACATCGTTGTTAAGTAGACCAAAAGTAGCTAAAGCAGCTGCAAGACAATTCATTAGAATGTATATACTAGAGAATCCTGAGATTTTACCAAGAGTTGCTAGTATCTCTTCTCTATTCACTCCAGCACTTACGGGTAAAACATCTTCCTTTTCTTTACTAGAAATAAGCAAGGATACTGGACGGATTATAATGTCGCCGTAGCTGACACCAATCCCTCTTGCTTTCAGTTCTTCTAATGTAAAATTCATCTGATAGTCATCAATCCTACACTCAAAACGATAAGATTCACCAAAATCGTAGCTAGTAGCTTGAAGGGAAAATTCCTTAAGAAATTCCTCCATCAAGGTTTTACGATCAGTAGGAAGTGTAACTTGTATTTCTTTCATGAATTTCACCTATATTAAAGCATTTATGAAATATTACAATTTGGAAAAAGGAATTGGTAATATTTAAAAACATAGTAAGCGTGTTTGACTGTATCTAATGCCTTCTTCGAGATAAATGAATGAATGAAGAATCATAAAACATCTATTAAAAAATCAAACCCTGATCAGATTTTAATTATCTTGGCATATTCATTCAATTGTTAATGAACAGATTTAAATGATTATTAAAAAACATGAAATGTTTTTTCTCTAATATCAGTATAAATATAGAATCTTTTAAATGAACAGCGGGCAAACAGATGGCACTGATTCCCAGTTCACATCAACAACAGCTGAAACAGTTTCAAACTAGATTTATTGAATACGTATCAAAACCTAGTGTTTCCTACACGTGGTATTTTTTTATTATTTTGTTTTTTTTTACTCTTGTCTTATTCCCAACGATTTTTGTTTTAATCTATGCGGTCTTGGAATTTGTTATTATCCAATCTGAGGTACTTTCTAATCCAACAATAATGTCTGAGATTTTGGAAGCACTGATGTATTCAATTGCTGTGTCAGTTACGATAACAATAGTAGACCTAATATTTGGTCTTCCTATTGCTTGGATACTAGTGCGAAAAGAATTTCGGTTCAAATCGATCTTAAATAGTATTATTGAACTCCCTTTGGCTGTCCCTACAGCTGGGCTTGGTTTCTCAGTCGCACTTTTTTGGGGAGTGACTCCAAATGTCCCTGTGAAACCATTTTTTGCTTTGAATTTCGTCCGAGACGCTCTACCTATTTTAATTCTCTTCCATTTTACTACAACATTTCCCTATGTCATTCGTTCATTAGCAGCTATATTAGATGAGATTGACATCACACTAGAAATCGCTGCTCGAACATGCGGAGCAAGCAAGTTTACAGCAGCAAGAACTGTTACCCTTCCCTTATTTCGCTCTGGAGTTGCGACAGCAATGGTGTTAAGTCTCGCTAAGAGTTTAAGTGATACTGGTGGAGCGATGACCGTTTTAGCTACAATTGGTAGCCTTAAACAGACGAGTACCGTACTAATTGGAAATTGGAAAGGTGATTACCAACATGCTATTGCCGCAGGGAAGGAACCGCTTGGTTATCTATTACCTGGAATGGCTTTTGCGAGTGTATTAATGATCTGTATCGCATTATGTCTAGTTTTTCTTGCTAAAATTCTAGCAAAACAAGCAAAATTACCATTTCGACGAGTGTTTCCAAGCATTGAATGGAGAATTAGCGAGGGTACGGCACCACAAGCTCGTTCAATTTTATCTTTCGGTTTCTTAGTATTTTTTGTTTTAATTCCCTCATTTTTCCTAGTTCTGTACATTTTTCAAGGAATAAGTATAGAAAAACTTCTCACTGCTGATTGGTTTCTTTTTAGCCAAAGTATTTTATTATCAGTAATAGTAGCTACTGTTGCAACCCTTGTAAATGTCTGTTTAGGAGTTCCAATGGCTATTCTAATTACACGTAAAAACCATCCTTTTTCACGTATTCTTGATGCACTGGTCGATATTCCTTATGTCGTACCAAGTGCAGCATTAGGGTTTAGTGTGGGCTTATTCTGGACTACACAAATCATTTTTCCCCCAAATGAATTATTTTTTGTTATTATGGCTCATATTAGCATGACATTTCCTTTCATCGTTAGAAATACCATTGGAGGATTAGCTGAACTTGATCCTGCATATGAAGATGCTGCACGAAGCTTAGGTGCTCGACCTATTCAAGCGTTTCATCATGTTACTCTTCCAGTAGTAAAATTTTCTATTATTGCTGGAGCAATCATGTCTTTTACCCGTAGTATTGGGGAAACAGGAGCTACTCTAGCGGTGTCTCCTGAATCCATCACTGCTCCAGTTTTCATCGTTGCTCTGATAACGGGCGCAGAACCCGATTATTTTTTCGCGGCTCTCACAACAGTGATCTTAATTTTAATTTCTTCTCTATTGATCTTCGTTCTAAGAGCTAAAGTAACAAAAAAAGGCAAACGTAAAGCATAGGAGAAAATTGTATGGTAAAAGCACATATTGAAATTCAAGACTTGAATAAACGCTTCGGGAAGCTTTATGCCATACAAGATTTTAATTTAGAAGTAGAACGTGGCGAATATGTGGTGATTCTAGGACCAACGGGCGCAGGGAAAACCACATTACTAAAATTGATAGCAGGTTTAGTTAAACCAACTTCAGGGAAAATTTACAAGAATGGTGAGCTATTAAATAATATTCCCCCTGAAAGACGTAATATGGCATATCTACCTCAAACATCAGATTATTCTCTTTTTCCATATATGGACGTGTGGGAGAACACGGTCTTTTCTCCGAAGATGAAAGGAGATAAACCATGGGAAGAAATAATAGCCTTGGGAGACGAGATACTCGATTTAGTTAATCTAAGGACTCGCTACAATGCATATCCTCATGAACTAAGTGGGGGGATGATGCAACGGGTTGCTTTAGCTCGAGCGATGGCAGCGGATGCAGACATTTTCCTGCTAGATGAGCCATTACGTGCCTTAGATGCCAGGTTACGTATTCGATTGCGAACTGAGATACGAAAATTAGTAAGTGATCTTGAAAAAACGACATTTCATGTTACTCACGATCAAGAGGAAGCAATTGCAGTCGCTGATAGGGTGCTTGTTATAAATGAGGGAAAAATAGTCCAATTTGATATCCCTGAAGAAATCTATGATTATCCTTCCACATTATTCGCAGCGTACTTTTTTGGTACAACAAATTTAGTACTAGCCACAAGAGCAAGAAATGAAAATAACGGGGAAGTGGTTCAAGCGGGGGAACATGAAATAACCATTAAACCAAAAGATATTATCCGTAGCTTTGATAAACAAGAGAGCCATTCAGATGAAGAAATTGTGCTTGCAGTTAAAGCAGAAAAAATCCTTGTGACGCCTTTAATAAGGACTAAGCCTGAGTCACAATTTAAGGTTAATATCTTTGAGGGAACTGTTGAACAAGCTTTCTTCTTGGGAAAGTGGGCAAATCTCGCTGTTCAGGTTGAAGGTCTTTCAAAGAAAGAGCTTCATGTAAGTATTCCTTCATCAGATCTTCATCAGTACAACGTTGGAACTAAGGTTAGATTAGAAATCCCTTCTGAGAATATAAATTATTTCTTTGAACCTTGGGAAGTAGCTAAAAGACTGGAGATGACTTGAATGCCAAATGTGCAGTTAAAAGGGGTTTCTAAGTATTTTGGACGTATTAAAGCTCTTGAAGAAATAGATTTAGAAATCAAAGAAGGGGAATATGTTGGTATCTTAGGTCCATCAGGATGTGGAAAGACCACACTAATAAATTGCATCACTGGAATCGTCGAACCAACACACGGAACGATCTTGATTGATGGAAAAAATGTGGCAAATATTCCTATTGAACGAAGAGACTTTGCAATGGTTTTCCAAAGTATCGCAATATTTCCTCATATGACAGTTGAACAAAATGCTGCTTACGGACCTTTTGTAAGGAATGTACCTAAACAAACTCGAGGGGAAATAAGTGAAGAAATGCTCAGATTGGTAGATCTACTTGAACAGAAGCAATTACGTCCCCGTTCATTAAGTGGAGGAGCCAAACAGAAAACAGCGGTTGCACGAGCTCTCGCTAATCAAGAAAAGCTATTAATATTAGACGAACCAATCTCAGCATTAGATTATAAAGTCAGGGTGTCTCTTCGGTATGAACTCCGACGGTTGGTAAAAAAATTAGGATTAACTGCCGTGCACATCACACATGACCAAGAAGAAGCAATGTCAATATCTGATCGATTAGTTATTCTTCGAGCTGGACGGATTGTCGAGGTTGGAACTCCCCAGCAGCTATACGAACATCCACATACTTTATTCTCAATGAATTTTGTGGGAGAAAGTAATTTCTTAGAGGGAATGATCAAGCAGAAACGAGCTCAAGATTCTTATAGAATTGAGTTTAGAAATAATCAATACATTGATCTTCAGGGCTTAAAAGGAGATTTTGATCAGGGTGAGAGTATTATCTTGGCTTTCCGTCCTGAAACCATGAACTATTGCTCTCAGGAAGAAGATAATGCTCTGAGCGGAACTATTTTACGAAAAAGATTTAGGGGGGGATACATTCGATATGAAGTAAAATTATTAACTGATGATTTAATAATTATCGATTCCCAGACTCTATTGGAAGAAAAAGAAAAGATATTCATCCAAATAGATCCCTACGAAGCACGTTTATTCGCTTCTCCAGAATTTGGTTTAAAGAAGGTATTAGCACTTGAGTAAATATGAAGAAAGTAGTTTATTGCATTGGTTCCGTCAACGGCGAAATCAAGTAATTTTAACGGGTTTAGATGAACATAATGAGAAAATCTTAGATACACTCACCTCTTGCGAAGAATTAGTCAAACACATGGCCTCACCAGAGTTGGCTCGTGTAGAAAAACTATATAATCGAGTGAGTATGCTCGAACGATCTGCGGATCACTGCCAAGACGACCTCGCAAATGAAATAGCGCGGGGAGTACTCCCCCCTGAAATTCGGGAAAAACTATATCGTCTTGTTCGATTAGCTGATGCAACAGCAAATTGGACAAAATCTGCCAGTAAAAATTTGGTTATGCTTGCTAAGCTAAATGTAGACATGTCACAATTTGAAGATCCAATATTAAACTATTTTAAGGCAATAAATAAACTTACAATAGAATCTGTTCGTGTTTTCCGAAAGATGTGTTCAGCTCTTGGACGAGATGATCGTACAATTCTTGATAATCGCCAAATCATTGAAGATCGTGAGCGTGAAGCTGATGAGGTTCATTTTCGCGCCAGAGAGGAAATTTTAGGGATGTCTGATAGCTATGGATATTCTACTCACTTTCTTCTTCTCGACACTGCGAAAAACTTTGAAAATGCTTCCGATGCAATTACATCCGCAGCAGATGTGCTGTACACTATAGTATTATTGGGGACCCCAGCTTAATTCATTCAACCATTCCGATAAACTCTTCGGAGAATTTCTGTTACATGATTGATTATAATAAAAGTACGAAAATCACAGTGATATCTGGAGCAGGGTTCTCCAAAGCTTCTGGAATTCCAACTTTTCGCGGAAAAAACGGACTCTGGAAAAATTATGATCCTTCTGAACTCGCTACTCCTAGTGCTTTTGCTAGAGATCCTATTGTTGTTTGGCAGTGGTATAAATGGCGCTTAAATATTATCTTAAATGCAGATCCAAATCCTGCACACTTAACGTTGGCAAAAGTTGAACAGCAAGGTCTTGATATAGCTATTTTAACACAGAATGTCGATGATCTTCATGAAAGAGCTGGATCACAAAATGTGACCCATCTTCACGGTGAGATCCGTCAAGCAAGATGTGTCAGCTGTGGAGAGAAGTTCAGTTGGACATTAGATCTCCTTAATATTATTAACGACATACCTAAATGTAATAATTGTGGATCAGTTTGCCGTCCTGATGTTGTGTGGTTTGGAGAATGTTTGGATAGTAATATCCTTCAAGGATGTATTGATCGCTTATTCATGACAGATATACTATTCGTTGCTGGAACATCAGCAGTTGTTTATCCAGTAGCAGAATTTCCTTTTCTTGCCCAACTACAGAATCCATCAATTAAGATTTTTGAGTTTAATCTTGATTATACACCTATTTCTAATATTGTTACCGAAATAATTCTCGGATCAGTTGAAAAAACACTACCAAAATTTTTTTCGATCTAAATGGTCAATTATATTCAAAAAGGCCATGAATTAAGATAGTATCCTAAAGATAAGTTTTAATTTTTTTTTCTATTCCTTAAAACCTTTTATGACTTAAAATTCTATGATTGATAATTGCAATTATTTTGCTGACTCTACTTTCTCACTGTTTGAAAAAGTAGAGAACAGAGAATTCTACTAGGGAGGTTTCCAAGATTTTCCAAAATAACCACTAAGTAATTTTACTAGGAGAAGAATTTATTGTCTTCTTCGTAATACTATGATTGAACTACTCATTAGGAGAACAAGGGTAATTAAATAACCAAAGCTAGGTGTAATCGAAGGTGATTGTGAACTAATTAGACTAGTGTGAGAAGTAGGCTTGGTATCTGTAGGACTGGTTATGCTAGTTATCATTTTTGTATTCGTCTCTGTAATTGTTGGTTCCAGCTCATAATCTTCTGGGTACATCTCGCGGGGATTCAACGGATTCATACCCCAAATTGGGTTGATATTGTTGATATAGAATCCTTGATGACCCCATCCAAGGACTTTTTTAATCGTACCCCATGTGTGGCCAGACTTAGTGCCATTGAGTTCATCCATATAAGGTTGGAGAGCCACATTTTTGTCGATAACGTTTATCGTGCCAGCTTTTAATTCAACAATACATGAAGCGACTGATGTGATTAATTTGACTTGAATTTCTTCGATCATATCTGGATTATCGAACTGACCGTTAGGATCACGCAATGAGCCATCATAATAGGGATTCAGAACCATTACAGCGAAACTTGTTTCCATGTCTGTTCTGTCTGTGTCCATCATATAAGGTCCTGTGCCCAATGGTGCGTATACTGTGGTGGTCTCATCAGTTGCCCATTCATCATCAGGAACGTTTCCCATTTCTGTCTCTGATAAGATTGGTATATGTGCGCCAATTAATCCTTCCGCGTACGCGTAGAACGTATTCAACGTGAATTCAACTGTATTGTCATCAATTTTTTTTATACCAGTCTCATTTAGAAAATAAGCCATATCTGTACCATCAAAGGCACCCACGTCTGGGTTGATAAATTGCTTATAGCTGAAAATGACATCATCAACAGTGCAATATGAACCATCGTTGAATTGAATGCCATCTCTGATATCGAAGGTCCACACTAATCCGTCATCGCTATGTTCCCAACTTTCTGCTACAGCCCCGTAGTATGTCTCAGGATCATCGGGGTATCGCTGTATGAGGGTTTCATAGTTTGCATTCATCGCAAGAAAATCATAATAGGAACCAGCCAGAAATGGATTAAAATCTATAAAGTCACATGGAGTTTGAACCACTACCACATTGTCTGGATGAGTCCAGTTTCCATAGTTGGGATAGTCGAAGCTAGCTGACATTCCTTTCAAATCTGGATCATAAACGACCAAATCTATATGTTGTAAGACAATAAAGTAGGGAAGATTGTCTTTAAACCACTGTTGGAATTCGTCGAAGGCATCTAATCGATCAGCTTTTTCTACGCTTTCTAAAGCTCGCACAAGGATTTCATCAACTTCTATATTATCGACATATCCAAGGTTAGATCCTGCAGGTACCCAATTGTCCTTGCTAAACCATTGTCTGACATTAGATTCAGGAACACCAGTCCAATCAATAAAGAAACCATCATATCCACCGTGTATATAGTCAAACCCTTGTTTTTCAATAGGTGGGCTGAATACAAGAGGAACAGCAAATTTCCAACAAATGAACTTTAGTGTCACATCAATCCCGATTTCTTGAAACGTCTGGGTGGTTAACGCAACCCATTTCATCCTATCAGTACGAGATACTGGAGTCATGAGTACCATGCTGAAGTATTTTAATCTCTCTTCACCCGTCTCGGCAGAAGCATCGTATCTATAACCAAAAACGTCTTCCATGTAGTCTAACGCTGTTTCTATGTCGAAATCTCGAGCTGTAACCGTTGGGTTGTACGCACCATCGTTCGCCTCAACGGGACTGGCAATTTTAATTCCAAGTCCTTTCAGGATGCTATCTATGATTTGGTCTCGGGGGATAGCATGATCCATTGCTTTCCTGATCTTTAACCGATCCTCATAGTCAAAATTGTTGAAGTACCACTCCAGTCTTCTTTTATCAGCAGATACTGGTGTCATCACAGATAAAAAGAATAACCAGACAAGAAAAAGAGCTAGAGGGATAGTTATCTTTATTTTACTGAATTTAATAATACTTATCCATCTTTTCATTAAGCTCATACTATATTTCTAGATGATTATAGTGATTATTTGAGTTATTAGCGAGTATATTGGACATTTTAAATATAATAAGTTTCTCACAAATGCAGAAAATAAAACTAGATTTATTACCTTTTCAAATACTATTTTCTGAAAAAAAATATAAAAAATATAAAATCCTGAGACATAAGACCTTTTTTTGATAAAAAGATCGTGAGTTGAATGGAATGAAGACTTCTCAAGAATATAGAGAGAGCTTATACAAAATGAAGCATAATCTATTCATTAATGGGGAGAAGGTTGGTCGGAAAGATCCGAGAATGGATGGAGTAATAAAGACAATTTCTCAAACCCTAGATAGAGTTAATGAACCAGAATTTAAAGATTTACTATCTGTCAAGTCCCATATTACTGGTGAGACTGTAAATAGATTTACTCATATTCATCAATCTGTTGATGATCTTCTCAAGAAACAAGAGATGACAAGAAGGATTTGTCGTTATACAGGAGGATGCATATTTCGCTGCATGGGCATTGACGCAATGAATGCGCTCTCAATTATAACTCATCGTGCGGAGACAATGACGGGTAAACCGTATCATCAACGTTGGCTAGAGTATCTAAAATTCTGGCAAAAAAATGACATTATTGCGACTTGTGCGCAGACAGATGTTAAAGGAGACCGATCTCTGAGGCCTCATCAACAAGCTGATCCTGATTTGTACGTTCATGTTGTAGAGCATCGTGATGATGGTATTGTGGTTCGGGGAGCCAAGAATCATATTACTGCAGCTGCGGTAGCTGAAGAGATCATCGTTACTCCAACACGATTCTTGACCTCAGAGGAGGATCAATATGCAGTTTCTTTTGCCATTCCTGGGGATTGGGATAACGTTTATCTTGTTACACGAGCGTCTAATATGAGACCACGTGATCACACGCCTTGTCCTTCAGCAGATCTAGGTGATGTTGAAAATTTTATCATTTTTGATGATACATTTATTCCAAACGATAGGGTGTTTCTAGGGGGTTATGAGGGTGAACATCAGTTTGGGGGTTGGTTAGCTCTGTTGTTTGCTCTGTACCACCGGCATAGTTATACTGGATGTAAACCTGCGACTACCGATATTATTATGGGCTATAGTGCGCTAGTTACAGAGTACAATGGTGTAGAAGATAAAAAACATGTTCAATCTAAACTCGCAGACTTAATTAGCATAGCTGAACTTGTTAATGCAGCGGGAATTGCCTCAGCCTATAAAGCGACAAAAGATGAATCAGGGACAATGATTCCTGATCCAGTTTTCTGTAATGTAGGGCGAAAACACGCTGGGAAAAATTATTACCACGAACTAGAAACTCTAGCTGATCTTGCTGGAGGATTACCTGCCACTCTTCCTTACGAAAAAGACTTTTTCAATGAAATAACTGGTCCTTTTCTGCAAAAATACATCAAACGAAAAGAAGATGTCTCTGCTGAGAATGTGTACAAGCTCTTCAGAACACTGTCAGATACTCTTTGTTCTGGTATTGGTGGTGTTGTAGCCGTTGCAGGAATACACGGTGGTGGTAGTCCAGTTATGGAAGACATAGCTATCCTTAAACAATATGATATCGATGAACGAAAAAAAATCGCGAAGTATCTTTCTGGAATTTCGGATGATTGACAGTATATCAATAATCAATACATAAGTAGATACTTTCAAAACTAATCTCTAGTCTACTTGGATAGTCACCAATGGCCCAAAAATTTGTTCAGCGTCATTTATTGCATCATAGAATTGGCTAAGGTCTCCGCTCCAAGTAGGGATAATAGCTTTGAATTTCTCCTCGAATTTCCGTAAGAACTTTTGTAAGAGATTATGTAGTTCAGGGTCATTTTTATTAGCAAAAATTGCTGCAGAAAGCCCCATCTTCCCTTCATCAGAAATTATGAAGTGAGTTCCATGACGAACTAGACTCAGGTTTGCCCCTTCTTCTCCAGTTGCTTCTAGCATGAACGATCCTACTGCTGAGAGGGCACCAGAAATCAAAGGAAGATCTACTTTAAGTTCTTTCTCTCTCCCGAAATCATAATGAAAAATAGGCATTCCAGCGTCATTAATGACTAATAATAGAAAAAATTCTAATGGTGGAAAGGAATCTCCAATCCAAAATAATGGTAAACCAGCAAGTATGGCTAACCCAAGCAAGATGAAGACGTTCATAATCAACGTAATATCTAAGATTTGTTCAGAAACAAATAAGTAACTTAAGGGGAAGCCAATGTAAATTCCTAGACCAAGAGATTGGAAATTAAGAGAGGAATATTTACCAACGGAATCTCTTGGAGCTAAATCTACCCATAAACTTCCATCCAAAGCTGGGTGAATCAAAGCAAAAGATATACCAATAATCAATGCAGATAAGTAAAATGCTGTTGAATAGTCGTTAAACAACCCAACTATTAATGAAGCAAAAACTATCCCATATAAAGCTAAAATTATTGATGTCTTTCTTCCCCAATAATCAGTAAGGAATCCAGAGGGGAGACTAAAGAAACAACTTCCAAGAAGAACAACGAACCAAAAAGATTTGTACCAACTAAAATCAAGAAAGGTACTAAAACCAAGGATAATACCAGCTTGCGCAAGTGAACCGAAAGTTAGGCCAATCATTAAATATACAAGGGCATGCGTCCAATAATATGCGTCAACGGATACTCGCTTAAGAATACGGAATAGAGGTGTCACCCAAGGATCATTTTCCCAGAAGGGCCAGTCTTGGGTATAATAGTAGAAAGTAATGCTTATTAAGCTACCAAGAAAGGAGATGAGGGAAAAAGAAAAGAAAAAGTCTAAATTAAAAATTTCAGTTCCTAAAAGCAATAAAATACAAAAAAATAATCCACCAAATATCGCCCATGAATACCCTCTACCACGATGAGTCCATTTGATCGATGATCCGTATATAGTATGAGCAGTAATAGTTAAAATCCCCATAAAGGCCCCTAGGCAAAATACTGCGATGATCAAGAATAATCCATTTACTAAATGTAATGCAATCATATCAATTACTAGAAAGACTGAACTTCCAACTAGTCCAACTGTCGTGAATTTCCCCAAATGCTTAGGATATTTATCTATAACCATTCCGCAGCAAGATCCAGTAATCGCTATAGGAACCGCCCAGATAATCATAATAAAGAAATCATGGGCCCCAGGAAAAATGTTATTGTCCTTAATATAGTCCATCATATCAAAAGAATAAATTAAAACAAAAGCGATGAGTAATACCCAGGTAAATAGGGAGGGCAATAACGCAATCATATAAAAAACAAGCCTTCCATATCTATTATTTTCTTTTTTTTTAATATTAGTCAATCTCCTCATTATCCATTGATTGTGGTTTATTAAAATCTATGAATGTAAGCTTTTAACAGCCCATCCTTTCACCAAGAACTTTTCCTTAGATTTCAATATTGAGACTACCTCAAGGAAAAAATAGGTTGATCAATAGTGAGAAGGCTTGCTGCTTCTATATTCAAATTGGACCCATATATTCTTTCTACCGCCTCATTAAACGGAGTATGGCGTCTAGCTGCTAGTAATTGATTAGTTCTCATATGTAAGGATCTACGTTGCAATGATTCCACCGTTTTAGCTCTTGATTGCCAATCTGCAATATGCTGTGAAATCCCTGCAATTTCAACAGAAGTTGTAGCAATAGTGCCAACAACTCGTTCTTGATTTCCATTTAAGCTAATAATAAGTTTCTGATCGTCATCGGCTATTAAAAAGAGCTCCTCAATTAATATTTGATTATCACCAAAGCATGATTTATACAATTTTGACATTTCTTGATCTAAACCATTGAAAAAAGTAATCACTGTACTTGGAAGGGTATCTAATCTTGTTAAAAAAAAAGTGTCCGTTTTCTTAAAATCTGTTTCAAAGGTTCCAACAACGTAATAGCTTTCTTCTCGTACCGTGTCAAATAGTTCAAAAAGATTCATGTCTCCAACCGCATCAACAGTCATTCCTTGAGCGATGAAAGAACTTTGGGACATAAATAATGGTAACCAACCTTGTTTTTTCTCTCTCTTTAATTCTTTGATTGGTTCAAATTTTTGTGGTTTAGGTTTAAGAACGGATTTCTCTTTGACAATTGTTTCTGATTTTTTGCCAAACAATACTCGTTTGATTTTTGCAAAAAAGCCTTCTTTTAATGGAAGTTCTTCTTTTTCTACCCCCGTAACTATTTCTTTAGGTTCAATGACTGATATTTTTTTTGGTCTAACAACAGGTTCTTCCTTGGAAATAAACAATGATTTCCAACCACGCTGTTCAAGACCACGTAAATGAAGAACTGTAAGGACTCTTGAAAGATTAAGTTCATCTGCGGGTGTCTTAATAATAAACATTGGTTTAGCACGGGTAAAAGGATCCCGAATAATGAAAAAATGTTCCATGGTATCTAATATGCTCCCTCTCATAAGTACCAATTGTTTTCCATCAACAGGTTGATTTACGAATTTTACAAGCGAAGGCAATTCGACTTGTAACTTAAGAGCATTTGGGGGAGTAGTATTCCATAAAGATAGTAGCGAGGTTTGTTTAGCATCAAGAAGTAAAAGACTTTGACTCTC
>Ga0209636_10002415_pt1 | contig 19032 bp, 17 predicted proteins | sample DeeMarSWOR152_54_FD_187464 | JGI IMG/M metagenome (GOLD analysis project Ga0209636, IMG submission 187464) | Marine sediment microbial communities from White Oak River estuary, North Carolina - WOR-1-52-54 (SPAdes) (version 2) | ecosystem: Environmental > Aquatic > Marine > Intertidal zone >... | reverse complement strand
AGCTAAGTGTTACCCATGTATCCGGATATAGTGAACCATCAGCCGGCACGGGGCCCAAGGCATACGGATACCCTTCACCACCTTGCATAGTAGCTTGAATCTCTACCTGGGCCAGCGCCTCGTCATATATGCGTGCGTCGTCGATCAAACCAACAAGGTGATGAGTCGGCGGGTTCATATCTCTTCCGGCGCCCAGAAGTAAGCGGCCAGTACTGGTCTCTATCGTGCCTGTAGAATCCATTGCTCCGATCTCTTCACCATCCAAGTATACGGTCTTTCTTGTCCCATTGTACACTGCAGCTACGTGATGCCATTCGCCATCGAAGAGACCGGTGGCTGCGATGGCCATCCAACTGGGTGAGGTGCCGGTTGTCTTAAATCCGAGCTGCCTGCTGGGTCCATTATAGTAAAATGCAAAGGTGTCGATATTTGGCCCGCCCCTCATGATAATGCCGGACCAGTCGGGATAGGCAAAGTCCGGATCGGGTTTTATCCAGGCTGCGAGTGTAACCTGCTCAGTGATATTAAATGCATCACTACTACCGCAGTCCACATAATCATCGCCGTCGAGCTCCAGCGCGCCGCCTATCCAGCCGACTGCCCAAGTTGCGTTGCCTTGCAGGGTTCCATCGTTATTGCTGACAGTGTCTGCAGCGGTTGTACCGGAACCGTCATCGAGCCTCCAGTGAGCCACAAGGTCAGCTGAGGTGATACCTGCCATGCTGAGCACCAAAACAAAAGAAATTAGATAAATCAATTTCTTAGACATAATAGTCCTCCTTCAAAAACATATGGGATGTTAATTGAAATGTAAAAAACTTCACTCTGCAGCACAAAGCTCCTATTCCAACTCTGTGCCTCGCATACTAACTCCTCCTATTTCGATAAACCACAAAGACTCCCCAACTCAGAGGAGTAAATCCATTGATACTCGCCTATGCGGGCACGAGCTTAATCAATTTTACTTATACCAAATTTACTGCTTTCCCGTCAAGGGAAATTTCCCTCGTGTCCTATGACTATTGAACGGTCGGTAAGGTTAAGCACTCGGCCAGAGAATACTACGGTTTATTTGGCCTCATCAGCAGCAAAGTGTAAGATTTTTACGCCGCGTTTGGCCGAATCAGGAAAGACTTTATTCTGTGAACAAAATTTGAAAAGAGCTTGCATTGTCTTGCTTCCGGACCATTAACCGTTTATGGGACAAAGACTTACTCTTATGTTTCGAATGTCGGCAAAATTACATAATTCTAATCAATTCAACGAGGACACAAAAATAAATTTACCTTCGCTAAGAAAGGGCGAAAGTTCACAACAAACACAGATAAGAACATTAGGGGGAAGACCGTAATTTACTCTAATCTATGAATTAGGCGCGACTTACAAAAAGTTACCGGCTATTTTGGGGAGGTTCAAAGATTCTCACTGTGTTCTTACCTGCCTGCTTGGCAGTATACAGTGCCTGGTCGGATCGGCTTGTAATATCCTCAGGGTTAGTATCAGCGTCATATTGACCAAGGCCCACACTAATAGATAGTGATATCTGCTCTTTGTTCCATGTAGTCGGAGTGCTCGCAACCGCGTTAACCATACGCTGGGCAGCAACAGTGGCATCGCTGAGCGAAGTATTGGGCAGAATGATTGCAAACTCATCGCCGCCGTACCGTGCCGCTGTGTCTATTTGCCGGATGCACTCCTTTATTCTTCTGCTAATTTCCCTGATTACCTTGTCCCCGGCACGGTGGCCGTAGACATCGTTGATATTCTTGAGATTGTCAACATCCACCATAATTAGCGAGATTTGCCCTCCGTATCGGCGTGACCGCCATAGTTCTTTTTCCAAGATTTCGTAAAACGTTTTGTGATTCACAAGACTACTCAAGCCGTCAGTTGTGGCCTGACGTTGTATCTTCTCAAACAGCTTTATGTTACCAATTGATGCCCCAACCAACTGGCTAAACAGCTCTATCAGCGCAATGTCCTCAGAATTAAAACGGTCGCCCTTTATTTTATCTGCCAAATTGAGCACGCCAACTACCCTGTCCTGGCAAATAAGAGGAACAATAGCACAATTATTGGTCTCATAATTTTCGGCAAAGGCACGTTGTGATTTTCTAATTATAGGCTTTTTATGGGTGTCTATATCCCCTACCAATATCAGCTCTTTACTTCTTACAGCCATAACCATAACGGACGGCGGGGTTTGATTCAGCGAGACTATCTTATTTATAAGAAAGGGATGATTATGTCTATGCAGGTGAAGGATATTGTTTGTTTCATCAAGTATATACAGTGAAGCAAACCTTGCGCGAACTAATTTCGGGATGTTTTGAATGCAAATATCAGCTATTCGCTCGATGTCGAGACAGTTTATCTGGCGAGCCAAAGGAGTTACCTGCTCAAGCAGGGAAATACTGCCCTCAGGGCCGTTAACAGCACTTTCAGAACTGTTATTGCTTTGATGCATAGTTCAAAAGCGATACAGCTTTACCCAATTCATACAATTTCAGGTGATACCATCCTTTCACTTACCCTTGTATCGGATATTTTCGCAGGGGCATTTGCGAAAAAGCATCAGCTAAATCCTAAAGATGCCGTAGAGCCTTTGTGCCTAACGCCTCGCTAACGGCATTTGGCAAAAGGATTTGGTAAATTTTGAGCAAATGGGAGATGGGTAGCTTGCCTTTCCAGGCATTGGGAAGCGACAAATTGGCGCAAAAAGCAAAAAATTTCAAAAATTTTTTAGAAAAACAAAAAAAAGTTGACATCCGATAAAAGGTATTTTATATTTTGCAAATCGTAAAATATCTTTTGATATACGATGATATTATTTAACTTTCTATGGTTCGATACAAATTAACAAGAAACTATCTCGAAGCTGCCCCACCTTTGGCAAGCTCAGGATAGCTTCTGACCGAAGCGAAGGGTCCTGTGCAAAACTGTCACTCCCCCTGAGCAAAGCGAGAGGTCCGGTTGGTTGATAAGAGATTCCTCGCGGCGCTGGGAATGACGGAAGAGACACTCAGAATGTAACGACATTTTTTGTTTTGAGATATTTTCTAAATTGGAGCCGAACTTAATAATTTGAACCTGAGCTGAATAATCTAAGCCAGAAACGAACAGTAACTGTCCCAAAACGTGTGGTTGAGTTTTGTCCAACAATCATTGGGATAGTGATAACAAATAAGCTCGACGGAAAGTGAATAAACCTGACTCCAAACGAAAAGCTACACTGCTTCACGGGGAAGCGCCTTTTGAATTATAAAACTTCATAATAGAAGTTGGCAGCGATGGTTAGTGCTCTGCTATATTTGAATTTTTCAGTAATGTTGAATCAAAATATACCGTTACCATTTCCAGATTCCTGCTCAGCCAAAGGTGGATCTTCGATTTCGCAGGAACGACGAATCACAGATTCAATCGTGAAGCGGCATAAGTTACGTATAGCCACTCGAGATTTTGTGTTCTTAATGTTTTGAAACTTAATTATCGGATTTTGAATTAATAACAGATAGTTTTTCGCGATGCGACCGGAAGTTAAAAATGACATTTTGCAAATACCTGCCAAGCTCTATCGAATTGGCGAGTTAGTCCACTATACGCCCTTTTCACGACAAACTATTCATAACTACACAATAATGGGGCTTATTCGTGAGGCAAAATGGACCGAGGGCGGACATCGATTGTACGATGAGTCCGTATTTGAGAGACTCTCAAAAATCATGCACCTTAAGAAAACAAAAACCCTTGCAGAAATAAGAAAGATTTTAGGCAAAGAAGAAACCGCCTTCAAAGCTTCGTAGGCTGAGCAAACAAACTAATTAGTTGAAGTGGAATCAAATAAGTAAATTCATGCTATAAATTGGAGCTAAGGAAAAAGTGAAAGCAAGAGCAGTTTTGCCTCTTTGAGATTGCTTCCCGCCTGTGGCGGATTCGCCTTTTGCGAATCTCTGCGGGCGCTTCGACTTTTAGCACTGCGTTCGCAGTGACAAAAAGTGCAATTATATTTTTCGCCGGGCTCGCAATGATAAAACAGCCTGCTGTAATGATTTAAGGAAGGAACGAAAGGATCAAGGATGAGAAATTCAGTTTCGCCTTTCACAAATTATATTCCCTGCTTTCTCTCACTACTATACCGCGCCAGCAAATGTAAGGGGATAAGCTGTTTATGAATAAACATAACACCAATGCAGGTGCGGCGTTGCTTTCTCTCTTAAGACAGCAGCGTTACTTATATCATCAGCTCAGAATCCTGGCCGACAGACAGCAAGAATTGGCTGGAACAAGCTCACCTGAGTTATTGTTAGAAGTTATTTCCGGGCGGCGCAAGCTTGTCGAAAAGATTCGGGAGGTGGACAACAAACTCCGGCTGGTAAAGACAAACTGGCAGAAGCTCTCCGAACAAATCGGGCCCGACTATAAAGACCAGGCACATAAAATAGCAAATGAAGTGCAAGAAATTATTGGCGAAATTGTGGCAGTTACCCCATCTGAAACGGCTCAAACCTTACCGCTGTACCAGGATCGGGAATTTGATGAGCTCTTCGCTAAAACCCAGCCTGGATATCCATTTCGCGAAGAGTCGAAAAATGGGGTCCCCCTCAGTAGGAAGGATTAGATATGAATCTAACGTCACTGATAACAGATAATATTACTGAAATACTGGTTAAGATAATTCAGTTCACACAAACTCGCCAAAAAATCCTTATCCGAAACATAACCAACATACACAAACCCGGGTTTGTACCTAAAGACCTGGCGGAGAATGAGTTTTCCGAGCTGCTGAACAACGCAATCAACGAGCATGTCCGAAATCAGCAGCTCGTACTGCGCGACACCAAAAATGTCAAGTTCGACGTCAGCGGAAGCGTCGAAGTTAAACTGGTGGTCGATGAACACGGCAAACAGCTTCTTGAAGAAAATCGAGATGAATATATCGAGTTGCAGATAAACAAACTTTTGCAAAATTCGCTTAACCAAAGGGTGGCAGCAGAATTGCTGAGGCAAAAGAGAGGAACTAATTGATTATTGACTATTGATTGTTGCGATCAAACAAATGCAGAGCGAAACGCTGTACTTACAACAAATGATGGAAAGCCACGTACGGCCGGCGAACGTTTTAGCGATAACCAGCGGTAAAGGCGGGGTTGGTAAGACTAACATAGCGGCAAATCTTGCAATATGCCTGGCTGCTTCGCGGAAAAAAGTCCTGCTCGTCGATGCCGACTTGTCGTTAGGCAATCTCGATGTTGTTATGAACATCAACAGCAAATACAACATTTCGCATCTGATTAACGGACAAAAAAGCATCGAAGAGACCATTCATGTCGGCCCTGTGGGCGTCGAAGTAATCTGCGGCGCCTCCGGACTTGAGGAGCTGGCAAACATAAATGAATTTCAACGCCTGCGGCTGTTGAAGGAGCTGTCCAGGCTGCAGAGCGATACCGACGTAATTGTAATTGATACCGCGGCCGGAATATCCAAGTCGGTTCTTGGCTTTTGCCTTGCCGCCGACCACGTTTTGGTGGTTACAACGCCGGAGGCTACAGCTATGACCGACGCCTATGCAATGATTAAGGTCCTTGTCGGAAACAGGTTCGACGGACGAGTTAGTCTCATCGTTAACATGGCTGAGACAATAGCAGAAGGCAAAAAGACCTATCAGAAGATAGCAAACGTTGCAAGGCGTTTTTTGAATACCCAGGTATATGATGCAGGCGTATTGGCTAAAGACAAACGACTGACTTATGCGGTTCGGCTGCGAAAACCAGTTGTTTTAGCCTACCCAAAATCGCAGATAGCCTCATCGTTAGCAGCCTTGGCTGTGAAATTGAGCAATGGTTTGGCCGCCCGCCGCGATGATGAGGGGTTTTTTAAGAAAGTTGTTGACTGGTTTTTCTAAAGTTATCGGCCAAAAGGTCGATAAGGAATTGAGATAGGTGTCCTGTTTGTTTGTACAGGAACAGAGATGGGAGGCAAAGAAAGGCAGTATCGCCTGTTTATAAAACTTAACTAAGTCAAATGCAATGATTTTCGCACTCATAACCGGGCAACAATGAAGGCAAGCAGCTTAGGCTTTGTAAAACCAGTGGGAATCATAGAATTTCATGGAGGAATCCTGTGAAAACCGATCAAGAACTCAGTATTGACCAAACATGGGGGCAGTTCCACAAAACTCGCGATGAGAATTTCCGCAATCAGCTTTTGGAACATTACAGATACCTGGTAAGATATTGTGCCGAGCGGTTACACAGCAAACTACCCGACAAGGTTGAATTGGACGACCTTATCAGTGCCGGCAATTTCGGGCTGATGGACGCCATAGATGCTTTCGACCCCACTCGAGGTGTAAAGTTTGAGACATATTGCTCGCCACGTATAAGAGGTTCAATTCTTGATGAGCTTCGGAGCATGGATTGGGTGCCGCGATTAGTTCGTGCCCGCGCCCACCAGTTGGCGAAGGCTACGCATTCGCTCGAGACGAATCTCGGCCGCAAACCCACTGAAAAGGAAATAGCTGAGGAGCTAAATATAGATATGGAGGAGTTTAACAGGCTCCAGCGAGATGCCAATGCGGCCAGCCAGGTTTCGTTGAACACAAAATACAGCGACGGCGACGGCGAAAAAGACATTCGCGAAATAGATATAATCAAAGATGAAAAAAGTGAGAATCCTGTGATCGAGGCTCAAAAACGAGACCTTAAAAGTCTGCTTACCAAAGGGTTGACGAGGGCTGAACGGCTGATTATCGTTTTGTATTATTACGAAGAGATGACAATGAAGGAAATCGGCGCAACGCTGGACCTATCCGAGTCCCGCGTCTCGCAGATGCACTCATCCATTATCGCACGTCTAAAAGCCCAGATGAACACCCGGAAAAAGGAATTTGCAGTTTAGTTCAGTAGCTCGTGATTCGTGGCTCATATTTTCACTTCGACGCTTGAGGACAAGTTCGAACTCCTCGCTTTTCCTAAACGCAGACCCTGTGAAAAATTACAATCCTGCACTGAAAAGCCAGACGATTGTCCTTTGCTTCGTTCTGGGCTTCGGCTTATTTGCTCAGCGTAAAAAGCTCAAAAGCGATCCGTTTGAGATACAAAGTTGATTTTTAGTCCCTGTACAGGTATATTAAACCAGTCTTTCGCAAGGAGAAAAAAATGAGATTTACTAAAATGCACGGGCTGGGCAATGACTATGTTTATGTAAATTGCTTCGATGAAAAAGTTGACAACCCGGCAAAGCTGGCTGAAATCATCAGCGACCGGCATTTCGGAATTGGTGCTGATGGGCTGATTCTTATATACCCATCGCAAACAGCCGATGTGCGTATGCGGATGTTTAACGCCAATGGCTCAGAGGCTGAAATGTGTGGGAATGGTATCCGATGCGTGGCCAAATACACCTACGAACACAAACTCGCTAAGGCCGGTGGGTCATTTTCTTTGCCTGGTCAGCAGTCTTTTCCTGCTTCATTGAACATAGAAACCCGCAATGGGGTTCTGACTCTTGGGCTGATAATCGATGACACTGACAAAGTCCAAAAGGTATGTGTGAATATGGGCCAGCCGGTTCTGGAGCCAAAAGATATACCCGTGAAGCTGGCTGGTGAAAAAGTTATTGAACAGCCAATCGAGATTCTTGGACAAGAGCTGCGGATGACCTGCGTATCGATGGGCAATCCACATGCGATATTCTTCTGTGATAATGTAGAGTTAATTGAGCTTGAGAAACTCGGACCCGCTGTCGAAAACCACAGTCTTTTCCCGAACCGGGTCAACGTACATTTTGTTAAGACCGATAAGTCGACGGAATTTATCATGCGGACGTGGGAGCGAGGCAGCGGAATTACGATGGCTTGCGGCAGCGGTGCCTGCGCTGCCTGTGTCGCTGCGGTGCTTACCGGCCGTGAAGAACGAATATGCACTGCCCATTTACCCGGAGGCGATTTGGATTTGAACTGGTGCGAAGAAGACAATTGCGTTTATATGACCGGACCTGCGGTTGAAGTCTTCGAAGGTATCTGGCCGGAAAAGTAAACTTCAGTGGTAACGGAAATGGAGTTTATAAGTCTTGTAGGTTGTTTTGAAAACCAGCTTGCTTCAGAATGACTTGCTTTTTATAATATGTGTACATACACTTATATCAGGAGATATTCAAAATGGCAACGAAAACTATCACAATTGATCTGGAAGCGTATAAAAGGCTTAAATCCGTTCGCAATGATAAAGAGTCCTTTAGCCAGGTAATAAAAAGAGTGGTAAAACCGCCTCTGGATTTAAAGGTCTTTAAGAAACGTCTTGAAGCCAATCGCATCAGCAGTAAAGCTTTAAAGGCTGTAGAGGAACATATAGAGCACCGTCATAGACCTTCAAGGCGTGACAGATAATGGCTTGCCTGGATACGACCATATTAATAGATTTAGCCGGGCCAAATGCCAGGTTAAGGAAAAGAGCCCTTGATAAGCTCAGCGAGCTTATCGACCGTAATGAAACTCTTGTGACTACACGCTTCAATGTTGCAGAATTGTATATTGGTATCGCCCGCTCTGACAATCCCAGGAACGACGAAGCGTCTGTGCGCAGTTTGATCGGGGATTTAGGTATCCTCGAATTTAATGATAGAGCCGCCCGGATGTTTGGCCAGATAACGGCATATCTTCAAACGTTCGGTCGGCCCATCGGTGATATGGATGTGTTAATTGCAGCAACCGCAATGGCAGCAGGACACAGCATGATTACACGTGATATATCTCTCTTTGTAAATATTCCACAACTAACGGTAGAAGAATACTGATAGAGCAAAAGTAATTCTTATATGCAAAGCTTCGGGGACTGGCAGAATTGAAGAGCTACACCATACCTGCCAAAGGCTAAATCCGTGTCTGTGGGAGAATCGTGGATAATATCAGCTCTCAAGACTCTGGCGAAACCTGAAATCTTACCGCCAAATTCAAGCACACCTGGCTTCGGCGGTATTGATAATTCTACCTCTAACAGATTGCCCGGCTTAAAGGCGCCGTCTTCGGTCTCAAAATACAAACCCCCGGAACTTACATTAGCTGTGCAGCCAGTGTGTAATTTATGTGTTTCCGAGCCAACCTTACGGCACGATAAATCGAGCTTTATCGGCAAACGGTTAGACTTGCGCCTTTCAGAACCGCCCATCGAATGCCTCCTTGCATAACTTTTGCCTATCGTCCTTTATAAGTACCTAATATATGTCTTGTGATGTTGAGGTGCAAAATCCATTCCAAAGCTGCGCATAAACAAATACCCCATTTTTACTTTCACAACCGCTTACTCGGCATAAGGTTAAACAAAATTTCCCACTTGTATCGTTAGATTTAGCAAAGAAGACGTTTACAGCGTTGATAAATAGAAACGTCAGAAACCAGCTTTACAAGCTGGAGGCTGAATATCAGCACAGGATAAACCTCTTCAGCCGCTTATTTTATAAAATGTTACATTTCTCGCTAAACAAGCGGCTCATTAAGTCCGAAAAAAGAACAAATATGTTGTTTTTTTACAACATCTATAGTTGACAATAGATAAGATGGGTTATATAGTTAAATTATGCCTGATTCCCAAACATCACGATTCAAAAAACCGGACAAGAGCAAAGGCCGGCTCAAAACCCGAACAATAAATGACCGGTTAAAGTTTGGACCGCTTGGCAGATCAATCATCCAATCATTACCGATAGGAGTCATTGCCTTCGACCCCGATTTGAAGATTATTGAGGCCAATCCTCAAGCAGCAAAGCTAATCGAGTTAGATGACTACATCGATAAATCCTTGTCAAAAGGTACCGACGACAAGGTATGGCCGGGCTGGAGACAACAACTAAAATCAGCGGTCTCAACGGGAAAAACACACAGCTTTGATGACGTTAGCTATACATCGAACGGCAAAACAAAACTGTTAAGAATCATCTGCATACCCCTGAAGGAAACCAGAACAGCAAAAAATCTCGGCGGTACTATCACAATCGAAGACGTAACCGAAAAGGCCAATATCCAAAGACGATTGGCTGATGCCGAAAGACTGGCCACTGTCGGCAAGCTCGCCTCTAAAGTCGCCCATGAGTTAAACAACCCTCTGGACGGGATACTGCGATACGTTAACCTTGCGATGAGAATTGTTGAGCAGGAAAGTCTCGAAAAACCCAAAGAGTACCTCACACAATGCCGACAGGGACTTATGAGAATGGTTCAAATCGTAAGCGAGCTGCTGGAATTCTCTCGCACCACTTACGCGCGGTTAGAATATGTCAAAATAGAGCAGATTGTCGAAGATGCCATAAAAACAATGGATAAGAGAGCAGAGGCTCTAAATATTCAGATATTGCGAAACTACACACCAGGCTTACCACAAATCCGAAGCGGCAATCTGTTTCAAGTGTTCTGTAATCTTACGAAGAACGCCCTGGATGCAATGCCGGACGGCGGGCAGCTAAGAATCTCAATCCGTCCGGCAGCGGATAACACCATTGTTGTGGAGTTCCGCGACACCGGAAGCGGTTTGCCGCGGGAAAATACAGAAGTTATATTCGAGCCGTTTTTTACAACAAAAGATAAAAGCAAAGGGACAGGATTGGGATTAGCGATATGCAGGGACATAATTGAAAGCTATCACGGCAGAATAACCGCTGAAAATGCCCCCGAGGGCGGCAGCATATTCACTGTATATTTACCGGTGGTAAGCGATTCATAAAAGCTAACTGGGACAATCTATGAGAGAAAAGAAAATTCTTATTATAGACGACGATAAAATCATATTGGATTCGCTGTGTGAGTTTTTGTCACTCGAAGGTTTCCGGACCAGCGGTGCTGAAACATTAAAGGGCGCCATCGCTAAGCTGGAAAAGGACAGCTACTCCCTCGTTATAACAGACGTTAATCTGCCGGATGGAGACGGTCTGGAGCTGTTAGATATTATCAGGGACAACTATCCTCAAACCGTGGGCATTGTGATAACCGGCTATGGCACCATCGAAAGCGCCGTTAAGGCCATTAAGCAAGGCGCCTACGATTACCTTACAAAGCCAATCATTGACGATGAATTGCGGATGGCAGTGGAAAGAGCGATTAAGCAGCAATTGCTGATGAGCGAAAATGAGAACCTGCGATTGCAGCTCGAACAAAAATACCGCCTTGAGAACATAATCAGTCATAACTACAAGATGGCGAGAATTTTCGACCTTGTTGAGACCGTTGCCGACAGCAAGGCCACAATACTAATGGCCGGCCCATCGGGCACCGGCAAAAGCATTTTGGCAAGAGCTATACATCACCGCTCGAGCCGAAGGGATAGGCCCTTTGTGGAGGTAAGTTGTGGAGCACTGCCGGAGACACTGCTCGAAAGCGAGCTATTCGGCCATGTTAAGGGGGCATTTACCGGTGCGGTAAATAACAAGGAAGGCAAGTTTCTGGCCGCAGATGGCGGGACGATTTTTCTCGACGAAGTTGCCAACGCCTCACCTGCTCTTCAAGCAAAACTCTTGCGGGTTTTGGAGGACAGACAGTTTGAGCCGGTCGGAAGTAATAAAACCAAAACCGTCGATACGCGAATTATCATTGCTTCAAATCGCAATCTCGATGAGGAGGTGCACCAGGGCAGATTCCGAGAAGATCTGTATTACCGGATAAATGTCGTAACAATAGACCTGCCGCCTTTATGCGATAGAGTGGGAGATGTTCGACTGCTTGCCCAGCATTTCCTGCGCTTGTATTGTGCTCAGCACAATAAAGAGAAGCTCGGCATTACCGATGAGGCAATGGAGTATTTAGAGCGTTATTCCTGGCCCGGCAACGTTCGCGAGCTGGAAAACGTAATAGAGCGTGCAGCTTTGCTAAGTAAGAGCAAATTCATCGGCCCTGAAGACCTGCCGGACCCAATCAAACAGGACCAAAGCCACCAGATAAAGAGATACCAGCCCACGAGCCTGAAAGAAGCCTTGGCTGAGCCGGAGAAAATTATTATCCGCCAGGCACTCGAAGCCAATCACTGGAACAGGCAGGAAACCGCCAAAGCACTCCAGATAAACCGCACAACTTTATTCAAAAAAATGAAACACTACGGCCTCTACGCCGAGGCCAAAAGATTAGGACTGACCTGAGAATCCATTATTGATAATTGATTATTGATTAAGGACAAGCCCCATCCCTTTTAAGGCCATTTTCTATAATACCCCTGCTTTTTGCGGAGGGAGGGGAGAAGGAAGAGAAAAGCAGGGGCAAAAAATGAAAAAGCTGCGAAGATTATAGCCCCTCTCTTGGTGAGGTCAAGAAAAAAATTCATAAATATATAAGAAAGTTTTACAAAAAAACCCCTGCCTTGAGGATGGAGGAGAAAGAGAGAGCAACAAAGCAGGGGCTATTCAAAAAATGAAAAATCTGCTTTTACCATAAACGTTCTGGTTAATGATGTCAAGAAAAAAACGCCGTAAACAACCAAAAAACCTTATCTTGCCCACCCCGCCACCCAGCCGGCTCCGCAAGACCGACCTTATATTACCCTTCTTATCTCGATTTTCCACCTCAGATTTTAATAAATGACTTCTTACGATACATCCACCATAGTATCAGCCAGATGACGGCAAATCCGGCCAGGCGGTGAATGAAACCGCTCCAATTTCCGCAATATTTGTCCAGGCCGCCCACAAAAATACCGCCAATGTGGTCAAAGTTGAAAAGCCGGGTTACCGTATATACCGCAATCGAGTTCATTCCGATTACCACAAAGCCAAACGCCCACTTCTTGAAGCCCCACACATCTATAACTAAGTAGAACAGCGCCAACAGCAGATAGCACCACCCTGCTGAAAAAAGCACGAAGGAGCTCGTCCACAGGTGCTTGATGATAGGAAACCATATCCCCCATACCCAGCCGAGCGCCAGAGAACCTACCGCTGCCGCCAAAAGCCATAAGACTTTCGCCCTGCTGCTCTTTTCTGAACGCAACAGGTGCCCTGCCATCACCCCGAGCATCACCGTGCAGGCAAACGTCATACTGCTTAGTATCCAGGTATAAGGCGGGTCGGTTCCATCAATAAAGCCCCGAAGAATGAGCCTGTCGATAAAGATAGCTAAATTGACATCTGGTTCCAGAACTCCAGCTCCCTGGCCCGGCACCGGTACCAGCATCATCAAGCCCCAGAACAGCAGCAGCAAAGCTGCCGTCGTTACTATCTGCCAGATTAGCCGCATATTCAGTATCACTATTGCCGAAATAAGGTAACCCGCTGCAATCGCCTGCAGAGTATTACTGAAAAAATGCAGCTTCGACAAATCATACTCGAGCAGATGCCCTTGTGCGACCATTCCCACCACAAACAGAATCAACGTTCGCTTAATGATATGAAAGTACAATAGCCTTTTACTGTCACCCCGCTCAAGGCGTTTGTTGAAAGCAAACGGCATCACCACACCCACAACAAACAAGAACAACGGCATAACCAAATCCCACGGGCGAAAGCCCTCCCATTCCGCGTGTGATAGTTGCTGCCTTATCCACGCCGTTGCCGGATGTTCGAATATCTCATGCAGACTGCGAAATATTGCCCCGCCCCCGATAATCCAGAACATATCGAATCCCCGCAGTGCATCAATCGACATCACACGGCCTCTTGGCAAAGCTTGTCGTTCACTGTCCGGCATAGTTCTCTTAGAAATTATCTCAAAACTGTCACCCTGAGCGAAGCGAAGGGTCTGATTGGCCAAAATAAGACATTCCTCGCGGAGTTTATCCTTGAGCCGAGCGAAGGGCTTGGAATGACATTTTGGGTTTTGAGATAGTTTCTTTGTCCTTTCAATATCTCATATCTGCTGTCCCTTGGCGGAATCATTAAAAAATATCACCAAAGAATCTGGGGACAAACTTGGGACATTCTAACAACGCCTGTCCGGAAGCGCAAGAAAAATAGCTAAGTGTAGTGAAAAATCTTGAAGTGCGAACTACGGTGTCTACTCTTCACTTGCACTCTCACCCATTCGCTCGAGAATGTGGTCCAAGTGCCTCATCGTTTCGCGGAACATCATGTACTCTTCCTCCGACTCTGAGAAGATTTCCCTCCCCATAGGCGTATGAACCATATACTCTATCGCACGACGTAATGCACTCATAGCTCGCTCTTTCCGCGGCCGGCTCCGACTGTGCATAGCATCATAGGCCTCACGGCCGAGCACTTCCAACCATGGAACTTCATCACGAAATAAGCTTGTCACCATCAAGATTGAAGTTGGGTCTTCTGGACCACCAGGCATCATATGCATCATTTCTTCGAAAGCCATAGGGTGAAAATGGCGCAACTTGCGCCGTCGCTCTCGAAGTCTGGGGTCCGAAAGGCGTTTTTCTACTTGCTTCGGCAATTCACGAACTATCACTTTGAGTTCTTCAAGCAATCGTGCAGTGGAAGATTCACTTGGTGTCTCTTCCTCCTCGGTTGATTCCCCAAGCTGGTTCAGAATTTCAGTAACTTTGGCTTTGAAGGTCTTAACCTGAGTCTCCACAACTTCAGGGTCAGGCGCAAGCCCAGGAATGCGGCCAGCAAGTTGCATGATGAGCTTCTTGAGGGAGTCCTCACTGTCGTCGGAGTTCTGGAACTGATAGAACGGTCCACTACTTACTTTGCTGAGAGGAATGCCGAGGGCTATACCTAAAACGGGTTTGTTTAATTTCCCCTTAGCCACACCAGCTTCATACAGAATCCATGGACGCTCAAAACTTCGCTCCGTCAAAAGGCACACAACATCTGAAGCCGATTCCAGCTTCTTCATGAGGCTCCTATACCATTCTTCTCCGAACTCGATTCCCTCCGTCCCCTTCTTGTCGGACGAGCGGAAGGACTTGAGCATGCCAGCACTAACACTGCCAAGCAGTTTGCTGAAGGCTCCCGCAAGTTCAGCATCGCGTGCGTCATGGCTGATGAATACCAAAGGCGCCGCTACCGGCTTGGGCTTTTTTTCAGGCTGCGTTTTTCTTTCGCTTCCTCTACCATATCATTCCCCTTTCAATAATCCACAACGCAAAATATAATCCCTTACCTTTGTATTATCAAGTAATTTTCTGTATGTATTTGATAAGGATACCAACTTGCGCTGATGGCAAAAATCGATAATGTGAGGGCAAAATAAAAGCCCTCGGCCGGAGGTGATATCTCAGAGCTTGATAATGATAAGAGAATTTATGTTAGGTCAAGTGATCTCTTGAAATACTTAGTTTACGTAATTTCTTAAAATCGGCTTCTATCAATGCTTTCTTTTTCTTTCTGCTCCAACGCTTTATCTGCAATTCTCTGGCTTGGGCTTCGACTTTGCTATCAAACTGCTCTGTGTAAAGGAGCTTCTGCGGTTTATTATTCTTTGTGTAATGCCCACCTTTACCCTGAAGATGCTCTTTTAGACGTCTTTCTAAATTACTCGTAATGCCTGTATAAAAAGCCCCATTTTCGTTTTTTGTTATGTATAAATACCACATATCCGCGGCTAATGGTGAGCAAGGCAGATAGCTGAGAAGCTATCTGCCGCGTCGAACCCAAAGTGGTGAGCAAGCCAGATAGCTGAGAAGCTATCTGTCGCGTCGAACCCAAAGTGGTGAGCAAGGCAACGGCCTGTTAGCCATTGCCGCGTCGAACCATGCCCGGGACTGGATTCGAACCAGCACGGGAAAATTTCCCACCAGCCCCTCAAGCTAGCGCGTCTGCCAAATTCCGCCACCCGGGCCGTTGACACAATTATTGATTATTCTCCCCGCCAGCGCGGGAATGTCGCCATTATCAACTACCGGTTGTTCTTTGTCAACTGTCAATTCGTCAATCGCACAGCTCGTTTAACAAATACCCGTATTGCTCCAAGCCTCTCAACATCTCTCTCCAAATATACCCGGGCCCCCATCTTTTCACCTCGCGTACTCAACGCCCACACGAAGCAGATTCTTAAGCTCCGGTTCTCATTAACCGCCCCCATTCTTGCTTTCGATAGAAAGCATGGGCGCAAAGCCCGGTGAGAACACAACAATTATATTCTTTATTTGCGACTTTCTTCTCACAATGTTTCTTTTCGCCCCCGTCTATATTCGGGACCCCAAACGAAAAAAGACCCGTTTCGAAATCCTTTCAGACCATCGCTCAAGCATAGTGTCACAGCCACCAGGGGTAAGAAGCCGGCGTAAGTTCTTACACACCAAAAACCTCTGCGAACTCAGCGTTCTCGGCGGTGACAAATACGGCCTAAGCTTGATTTCCCTGCTCCGTCTCATTCAACTCAATTAGGAGCAATTTCTTCCCTTATTTCTAAATAATTCACTTGACAACGAACTTGTCCTTTTGTATAATATATATCTAACAAATTGAAAAATGGATTTAACCGTTACTTCTGGAGGATTCAACCATTACCACCTTGAACCGCCCACAATCTTCCAATTACCCCTTGACCTGTTCACTTGCTCTATTCTTTACTTTCTACTGCAGGCCCTCTACGTCTGTCGAGAATCCTCTACAAATCGGCCTTTTTTTATGCAAAACAAACCCAATTTTCGCAACGCCAAAATGAACATAACCTCAGCAACAACAATGAATTATATCAACAAACTACAAACCACGAACTATGAACTAATTATGAAAAACAAAGCCAATCAAACCCAATCTCAAGCACCGGCCCCACACCTCCGGCACCGCAAATGGCCTACGACAAAGATGTTCTACTGTTCAGGTACCGCAAATGTTGCACGGCACAATGAAATAGCCAAAAACTACCATCATCATAAAATTAGGATTTTTTATATATTTTCCAAATTTTTCTTGACTTTGTTGCTTCATATGCTAATATTTGTGAATATGGCAAAAAGATTGCTTACAACATCCTGTCCTTCATGCGGCCTGCCGATGCAGACAGCGGCGATGGCTTGTACAGCCTGCGGCGTCAAGATTGAGGGTAATTTCAGCGAAACGTTTTTCAATAGACTGGCTCCGGAAGACCAGAAATTCCTTGAGCAATACCTCCTGGCGGGATTCAGTATCAAAACATTAGAGCAGGCCGGTTCGCTCGGCTACGCAGCAATACGTTCCCGATTGGACAGGCTGATTGCGAACTACAAGGCGCTGGCAAAAATGGATGCTCAAAAAAAGGCGGTTCTGGAGCAATTGCGAACCGATGAAATCAGCGTCGCCGAGGCCAAAGAGAAACTCGAAAAACTTACAGGAGATTAAAAAATGGAAAGCATATCAAACGTATCATCGGAAGAAGAGCTGTTGCAGCTTCGCAACGAAGGCAGGATCAGTGAGGATGAATACCAAGACCTGCTTGCTGCGATGAAAGAGACCGGCAGGGCTGGGGCCGAACCGGCTTATAAAGACGAATCAAAGCCGAGGAGAACTTCCCGTCTGGCAATCGCGTCCATAGTCCTTTCGCTGGTTATACCGATGGGTTGTATCCCTGGTATAATCTGTGGGCACCTGGCCTTACGAAAAATAGAAAAGAATGTGTCGTTTGGAGGTCGAGGGCTGGCATTGGCAGGACTGATTATTGGATACATCTTTCTTGTCCCTTCTACAATTTTGATGTTTTCGCTGTTAGGCAGTAGAGCACGTACAAAAGAACTCGAAGCGAGATTGATGAGTGAAATACGTCGAGGCCAAATAGATAGAAAATGGACAAAAGTGCGAATCGAGCTAAAACGCTTTCGCGTTAATACGCTGGAAGGTATCATAACACAATCAGGTGTTGAGATTGATAATCAAATCACAAGCGACGGCAACGGCTCTTTGCGAATTGAAGCAGCAAAGCCCACGACTGTCCGCCTATTTGAAACCCGCGACGTAGATATTGAGAATGCACGTTTGATTTATCAGGCAAAAGTCCGAACTGAAAATGTGGAAGGCAAGGTTTATTTAGAGATGTGGTGCCATTTTCTCGGCAGAGGGGAGTTTTTCTCCAGGGGGCTTGTAACACCTTTGACAGGTACCACAGATTGGACAACGCAGGAAATTCCTTTCCTTTTGAAGGAGGGAGAAAATCCTGACAATGTAAAGCTGAATTTGGTTATTGATGGCAAAGGGACCGCGTGGATTGATGATATTCGGCTGCTGAAAGGACTGCTTAGGTGACAAAGACCAGATGCTACATTCCTCTTTCGTTATTCCAGAGTAGCACTTGCAGGCGCTGGCAGAATGTAAAGCCGCTGCGTTTGCACATATCAGCGACCATTTGTGATTTGGCCAAAAGCTCTTCTCTTGTAGCTGCTTGCGGCATCAGCATTACCTTTTCCGGGTCGATATCTCCCATTTGCTCTATGGTCTGTTGTATCTCTGGTAAATCGGCTTGTGATTCCACAACAAATTTTAATTGATACTTGTAATTATCAATCAGCTCTCGCAGGACGGCTATATCCAACCTTGAATCCTCGTGAACCGCTGCAAGTTTCGGGTCGGCTGGTGTGGAGTTACTCAATTTGGGGCTGATGCTCATTAAATCGCAGGAGATATCCGGTATAAATGCGATACCTGCAGTTTCAATCGTTATATGTTTGTCGGCTGCCTTTAGTTCCTGAACTAAACCAGGCAGGTCTGAATTTATCATCGGCTCGCCGCCGGTTATTACCACGAATTTGCAGGGCCACTGTTGAACAGTCTGAACAATTTTACCGATGTCGTAATCGGTTCCTGCCTCATTGGCCCAGGCGTATTTTGTGTCGCACCATCGGCAGCGCAAGGGACAACCCGCCAGACGCACAAACGCGCTGGGCACACCAGCCAAAAATCCCTCACCCTGCAAGGAATAAAAAATTTCGCTTACTTTCATTGTTCAGATCTCGCATATCGCATACCGTATTGCGTATGTCGTATACTGTATTTCGTCACTCGTTATTCGATATTCGATATTCAATCGGGTCTTTCAGGCCTGCTTCGGCAAAGCCCTTCAATCTTAATCTGCAGGAATCGCATCGGCCGCAGCTTCTTCCCTGCTCACCCGGGTCGTAGCAACTGTGCGTCAGGGAATAATCGACGCCGAGCTTTGTGCCGGTGAGGATAATCTGG
>Ga0209636_10002414_pt1 | contig 19032 bp, 20 predicted proteins | sample DeeMarSWOR152_54_FD_187464 | JGI IMG/M metagenome (GOLD analysis project Ga0209636, IMG submission 187464) | Marine sediment microbial communities from White Oak River estuary, North Carolina - WOR-1-52-54 (SPAdes) (version 2) | ecosystem: Environmental > Aquatic > Marine > Intertidal zone >... | reverse complement strand
AGCCGGAAGCGGTGAAGTTGGCAGAAGAAAAGGGAATTCCGTTGTTGGCTACGCCCCTTCTGATGTACGAGGCCTGTGGTCGGCTGTACGCAGCGGGGTTGCCTGCTGGGACCCGGAAGGAGGGCGGCGCTGATTGCCTGAACTAGAGATCACCAAAATCCATGAACTCGTCTACGAACTCCGTGTTAGCGATGTGATGCACACGGACGTAGTTACCGTTGCGCCTACGACCCCGGTGAGTGAGCTGCGCGAGATCCTGCGCGACAACCGCATCTCCGGCACCCCGGTGGTCGAAAACGGACACTTGATTGGTATTATCAGCGTGGAGGATTTCATCCGCTGGTTAGCCGAGGGGGGACCTGACTGCGTCATTGCCGACCGGATGACCGGGGATGTCATCACGGTCTGTGAAGACGAACCGCTCATCCAGGCGATCAACAAACTTGAGCGATTCGGATTTGGCCGGCTTCCGGTCCTAAAACGCGGAACGGAAAAGGTAATCGGCGTTCTCACCAAGGGAGACAGCATTGCTGGGTTGCTCAAGAAGCTGGACGTCGACTATCGACAGGCGGAAACACGAAGCGCCAGGTCAAGGCATATCTTTGAGGATATCGTCGCTGACCGCAGTTCGTTGATCTTTGAGTACGTAGTGGCTGGAGGCAGCATCGAACGAGCAGGCATCAGTGCCAGCGGGCTGAAAACCTCCCTCATGCGACTTGGAATCAGCCCTCAGACGGTGCGCCGGGCTGCCATTGCCACGTATGAGGCGGAGATGAATCTCATCTTCTTCACCGAGGGCGGGCAGATAATCGCCAGAATTGAACCCGACGTGATCCGGCTTGAGGTAACGGATGACGGCCCGGGAATCAAAAACATCGATCAGGCCATGCGGCCGGGTTTCTCCACTGCGCCAGAGTGGGTGAGGGAACTCGGGTTTGGAGCCGGAATGGGCCTACACAACATCAAGACGTGCGCCGATCGGATGCACATCGACTCCTCGCTGGGGGTGGGAACCCGGCTTGAGGTCGACATCCTCTCAGGAGACGGACGTGAATCTACGTGAGATCGTGGACCAACTACAGCTTGAAGTGAAAGCGAATGAGGGCTCGCTTTCGAACGAAGTAACCGGTGGATACGCGAGCGATCTGCTGAGCGACGTGATCGCCAATGCGCAGGAAGGGGACCTGTGGGTGACCTTGCAGACGCACCAGAACACCGTTGCTGTGGCAAGCATGAAGGGATTAGCGGGAATCGTTCTAGTCAACGGGCGTGAGCCTGAGGCGGATACGCTCAAGAAAGCTAAGGAAGAGAGTATTCCATTGCTGATGAGCGCATTGCCGTCGTTCGAGTTGATCGGGCGATTGTACAAACTTGGAGTCCCTGGAATGAGGACGTGAGGGTATTTCATGCGGATCTTCATATCCATACGTGTCTTTCGCCCTGTGCGGAAAGGGAAATGTCCCCTTCCAATATTGTTCGACTGGCAAAAGAAAGGGGATTGGACGTGATCGCGATCTGTGACCACAACTCCGCGGAGAATGTCCCGGCAACAAGAAGGGCAGCAGAAAAGGTCGAACTCACCGTGATTGGAGGCATGGAGATCACCACCCAGGAAGAGGTTCACATGTTGGGCCTGTTTGCAGACGATTCGAGCCTTACTGCGGTCCAGAACCTCATCTATTCACACCTGCCCGGCGAGAACGAGCCAGAGATATTCGGTGAGCAGCTGGTAATGGATGACGAAGACAGAGTAATCAATCGCCATCGCAGGTTGTTGATCGGCGCCACCGATCTAACGCTGGATGAAGTCGTGCAAACCATCCACAACTTCGGAGGCATCGCAATCGCCTCCCACGTGGACCGTCCGAGCTTCAGTGTAACAAGCCAGCTTGGATTCATCCCAGACGGGCTGGGACTCGATGGGATCGAAGTCAGTTCATGGAGTGCGCTGCCATTGCCTGGAGACTTGCCTGTGATCTGTTCTTCGGATGCACACCGGTCCGGGGAGATTGGCACAAGATGTACCCGCTTTCTGATGAAAGCCCCAACGCTACCGGAGATAGGGATGGCGTTGAAACGAATCAACGATCGGAGAATCTTAACGGGACAGTGAAAGATTTATCGCTTCATATTCTAGACATCGTGGAAAATTCGATCCGCGCGCAAGCTAAGCGCGTTGAAATCTCGGTGGTGGAGGACGAAGAGAAGGATCTGCTTGCCCTTGAGATCAAGGACGACGGAAAGGGGATGGCACAGGAGATCTTGAATCAGGCGGCTGGGCCCTTCTTCACCACCAAGGCGGGCAGGAGGATCGGAATGGGACTCGCGTTGTTGGCCCAAGCCACAAAAGAGGCAAACGGAAACTTCGAGATCTCATCTGCACCTGGGGGTGGCACAAGAATCGAGGCAACCTTCCGCTACAGCCATCCGGACCGAAAGCCGCTCGGTGACATACCGGTCACCCTGGAGACGCTGATCGCAGGGAATCCCGGGGTCGATTTCCTGTACGAGCACAGAAGAGGGACAGAAGCCACGCGGCTTGATACACGAGAAGTTGTGAAGCTATGAGTGAGATTACGCTAACCATTGACGATCAGCAGCTCAGTGTGCCCTCAGGGAGCACTGTACTAGAAGCGTGTGAGGAGCTGGGGGTCAACATCCCTACGCTCTGTTACCACAAGGCTCTAGGAGGCTACGGAGCCTGTCGGCTCTGTTTGGTCGAGGTGGAGCAGAACGGCCGCACAGATATTCAGGCTTCGTGCATCTACCCTGTGCAAAAAGGCCTATTGGTGCGCACGAACACTGAGCGAGTGCAACGGACGCGCCGGATCATGGCGGAACTCCTCCTCGCTCGCTGCCCCGAGGTGAACAAGGTCAAAGAGGTCGCCGCCGAGCTTGGAGTCACGGAAACACGATTCCCAAAGAAAAACGAAGACTGCATCCTCTGTGGGCTGTGCACCAGAGTTTGTTCCGAACTGATGAAGTCCGGCGCAGTCGATTTCCGTGGCCGTGGACACACTCGGGAGGTGGGACCGGCGTACGACAAGCACTCACCGATCTGCATGGCCTGCGGAGCCTGCGCCGTCGTCTGTCCGACCGGTGCGGTGGACCTGGCTGAGATCTCCTCCCGTCCCCCGCGACCCGTGACGTCTGCTTACGACGCCGGGCTTGTTCAGCGGTCCTCCATTTACATTCCGTATCAACAAGCGATACCCAAGGTTCCCGTGATTGACCGCAACACCTGCATGCACTTCCTCAAAGACGCGGCCCTCGATGCGTGTCGCGCCTGCGAGAGCGCGTGTCCGGCGGAGGCTATTGACTATTCGCAGGAAGACGAGGTCGTCGAAATTGACGTGGGGGCTGCGATCCTTTCTCCCGGTTTCTGCCTGTTCGACGCCACCCAGAAGCTCGAATTGGGCTACTCTTGGGCACCCAATGTCCTCACGAGTCTGCAATTTGAGCGACTTCAGTCCGCCAGCGGCCCGCATGAGGGACAAATCTTGCGACCGTCGGATGAGAAACATCCGCATCGCATCGCCTTTGTCCAATGTGTAGGGTCGAGAGATTACGATCACAACTACTGCTCCTCGGTCTGCTGCATGTACGCGACCAAAGAGGCGATCATCGCCAAGGAACACGAACCCGACCTGGAGTGCACGATCTTCTACATGGATATGCGCGCTTATGGTAAAGGCTTCGATGCGTACTTCGAACGCGCCAAGGAGCTAGGCGCAAGGTATGTCCGTTGTCGGCCCTCACACGTAGAGGAGAACCCCGAGACCCATAACCTCAAGATTCACTACGAAGCCGAGGACGGTACCCACCAGGTGGAAGAGTTCGACATGGTGATCCTCTCCGTGGGGTTGCGTCCCCCCGATGAGGCAAGACAGCTGGCAGAACGATTCGGGATTGAGCTGGATGAATTTGGGTTTGCCCTCACTGATCCCACTTCACCGGTGTCGACCTCCCGCGAGGGCGTGTACGTGTGCGGTCCGTTTGCTGAACCCAAGGACATTCCTGAAACGGTGATGGAAGCAAGCGCCGCCGCGGCCGATGCGATGACCCTGCTGGCCGAGAAGCGCGGCACCGAGATTACCGAGCGCGAGTACCCACCGGAGAAGGACGTCAGCGGCCAACCTCCTCGTATTGGGGTGTTCATCTGTCACTGCGGCAAGAACATCGGCGGCGTGGTGAATGTACCGTCCGTTGCGGAGTATGCCCGGACGTTACCAGATGTGGTTTACGCCGAGGACAACCTGTATACCTGCTCCTCTGATACTCAGGCCAGGATTCGAGAGTTGATCGAGGAACACGATCTAAATCGGGTAGTGGTTGCCTCGTGTACCCCACGGACCCACGAGTCCCTGTTCCGAGACACGGTGCGCCAGGCCGGTCTCAATCCCTATCTGTTCGAAATGGCAAACATCCGTGACCAGTGTTCCTGGGTCCACATGCACGAGCACGAGGCAGCAACCGTGAAGGCCAAAGACCTGGTACGCATGGCCGTCGCCAAGGCACGTCTGCTTGAACCCCTGCAGAAAGGGAAGATCTCGGTGAACAATGCCGCCCTGGTCATCGGAGGTGGGATGAGCGGCATGACCGCCGCCCTCAACCTGGCCGACCAGGGCTTCCAAGTTCACCTCGTAGAAAAAGAGGAACAACTAGGGGGAGCAATGCGGAATGTTCGTTTTCTGCAGAACGGCCTCTCCCCGGCAAAGTGGCTCGAAGAGACGACCGAACGGACCGCGAACCACCCGAAGATAAAGGTTTACCTGGGCTCCAAGCTGAAGTCCGTAGATGGGTCCGTCGGCAACTTCAGCTCGGTGATCGCCAAAAACGGCACGGAGGAGACGGTCGAGCACGGGGCAGTGATTGTCGCAGTGGGAGCGCAGCCGAGTGCACCGACCGAATATCTCTACGGAGAAGATCCGCGCGTGATGACCCAACTTGATTTTGAGCAGAAGCTTGCCGCCGACGAGAAAATCGGTGAACGGATCGTGATGATCCAATGCGTGGGCAGCCGCGAGGAGGGGCGCGCATACTGCAGCCGCGTATGCTGCTCACAGGCGGTAAAAAACGCGTTGCAGTCTAAAGAAACGCATCCAAGCGGCGAGGTCACCATCATCTACCGAGACATCCGCACCTACGGCCACCGCGAGAAAATGTACACGCAGGCCCGTGAGAAGGGAATTCGCTTTGTCCGCTACGAACCGGAATCAAAGCCTGAGGTAACTGTTGAGGATGGGACGTTGCGAGTTAGCGCAGACGATCCAGTGCTGGGGCAACGGATACGGATTGAGGCCGATGCGGTCGTCCTCGCTCCCGCGTTGGTTCCTGCTCAAGGCACTGAGGAGCTGGCCCAGATGCTGAAAGTGTCGCTCAATGCAGATGGGTTCTTCCTCGAGGCCCACATGAAGCTTCGACCGATCGACTTTGCCACCGACGGAGTATATCTCTGCGGGATGGCCCACTCGCCCAAGTTGGTGGAAGAAAGTATCTCCCAAGCGATGGGGGCGGCGGCACGCGCGGCGACGCTTCTTTCCAATGACGAGCTGGAACTCGAGGCCACAATCAGCGAGGTAATCGACGCCAATTGCGATGGCTGCGCATACTGCATCGATCCGTGCCCGTACAACGCGTTGGCGCTGATCGAGTATGTCCGCGGCGACCAGATCAAAAAGACGGTGCAGAACAACCCTGCCCTCTGCAAGGGCTGCGGCGTGTGTATGGCCACCTGCCCCAAGCAAGGGATCTTCGTCCGGCACTTCAAACTCGAGCAGATCAACGCGATGGTCAACGCTGCGCTGGGACTGGAGTAGACGATGGACGAAACGAACGGATTCGAACCCAAGATTCTAGCGTTCTGCTGCAACTGGTGCTCCTACGCCGGGGCGGACCTCGCGGGTACATCCCGGCTGCAGTATCCGCCCAACGTGCGGATCATCCGGGTGATGTGCTCGGGGATGGTCCATCCGAACATGGTCATCGAAGCGTTGACCAAGGGAGCCGATGGGGTGATCATCTGCGGGTGTCATCCCGGAGACTGTCACTACCTGGAAGGGAACCTGAAGGCGGAGAAACGGGCCGAGGCCATTGATCTCATGCTGGAGGACTTCGGCTTGGAACCCGAGAGGTTTCGATTGGAATGGGTCTCCGCCTCCGAGGGGCCACGATTCGCCCAGGTGATGAGAGAGATGGTGGAGACAATAAAGGCGTTGGGGCCAAGCCCTTACGCGATGTAAAGGGGAACGAGAATGCCGGTTTCTGAAGCTCTGTGGGTGGAAGGAAATAAGTACATGTGGGACGGCGCGGAGTATAGCACCCGGGCCGAGGCCGAGGCCAAGGTCAGCACCTACGAGACCGACGGCTTCGAAACGCAGATTATCGAGGAGGAGGATAAGTTCTTGGTCTACACCCGACGGGTCGTGACCGAGATCGTACTTGAAGGCGAGGCACCTCTCTAACAAGCGAGGCGAAATGATCACAGCGATACGAGGAGGTACGTAATGGGAGTGAGAGTCGCAGAAGAATGGCTGAACATCTGCGGCGGATGTGAAGTCTCAATTCTGGACATCGGCGAGCCGCTGCTCGATATCCTGCCGAAGCTGGAGTTTGTCCACATGCCGGTGCTGATGGACCACAAGTACTTCGGCCAGACCGGCGAGGGAACGGAACTGACCATCCCCGAGGCCGACATCGGGATCGTCAGCGGTGGAGTTCGAAACGAGAAGGAGAAGCACGTGCTCGAGGAGATGCGGAAGAAAACCAACACGTTGATCTCCCTGGGTTCGTGTGCGAGTTTCGGCGGAATCCCGGCACTGGCGAACATGTATTCGTTGGATGACATGTACGAGAAGGTCTACCGAGACTCGGTGACGACCGATCCCGCGGACACACCGGCGACAAATCTCCCTCCGCTTCTTGACCGCGTCTACGCGGTGGACGAGGTCGTGACGGTTGATGTATATATCCCCGGTTGCCCTCCCAATCCAACAATGATCGCGGATGCACTCACTGCACTTCTTGAAGGGAAGCCGTTCGAGCTGGCGGAGCGGAGCGTCTGCGACGACTGCCCGGTCAAGCGCGAGAAGAAGGCCGGCGGTGGCGAGGTCAAGCGGCCGCTGGAGGATGCACAGTTTGATCAGGGTGGACCGTGGGAGAACACCCGCTGCCTGATGGAGCAGGGGATCCTTTGCCTGGGACCGGTCACGCGTTCGGGCTGTGCTTCGGTGTACGAAGAGGGAGGGCCCAAGGTTCCTCGCTGCATTCAGGGCTACATGCCTTGCCGCGGGTGCTTTGGCCCCATTCGCAAGGGAGCCAATCCCCTGGTTGACATGATGGGCGCCCTGTCGTCGATTGGATTGGACGCCAAGCAGGTGCTTGATCGGCGCGCGTTGCTCAATCGCTACATCGGCGGCCAAAATCGGCTACGACCCCTACCGCAACGGCCGGGTCGATAAGGAGGAACAATGGGTAAGACAATAACGATCGCACCGGTGACGCGAATTGAGGGTCACGCCAAAGTCACCATCGAATTGGATGACGCAGGAAACGTGGCCGAGACCTACGTAAACGTGGTGGAGCTGCGAGGCTTCGAGAAGTTCTGCATCGGCCGTCCGGTCGAGGAGCTTCCGCGCATCGTGACGAGCATCTGCGGAGTTTGCCCCTGGCATCATCACCTGGCATCGGCCAAGGCGAACGACGCGGTCTTTGGAGTGACACCACCGCCTACCGGCACCAAGCTTCGGGATCTCTGCCAGAGCATCGCCTTTTGCTCGGACAAGATCCTCCACTTCTTCTTTTTAGCCGGTCCCGACTTCGTCATGGGTCCTGACGCGGATTACTCCGTCCGCAATGTACTCGGCATCGTCGGTTCCAATCCGGAACTTGGCCAGAAGGTCGTGCGGGCGCGGCACCTGGGCACCCAGATGCTGGGGATCGCCTCGGGAAAGTCGATCCATCCCGTGACCGCTGTGCCGGGCGGCTTCAGCAAACCCCTGACTGAGAAAGAGCGCAACCGGATAATGCCGATGGCGCAAGAGGTGCTAGAGTTCGCCAAATTCGCGATCAGCTTCGCCAAGGAGAATATCTTCCCAAAGTATGCGGAAGAGATTAACTCCATCGGCGTGATCGAAACGGGTTTTTTGGGAACGGTAACTGAAGATGGGAGCCTTAACGTTTACGATGGCAAGCTTCGGCTGATGAAGCCGGACGGCACCTACGAGGAGTTTGCGTACGATCAGTACACCGACTACATTGCCGAGCACATCGAGCCGTGGAGCTATCTCAAGTTCCCCTACGCCAAAAAGTGGGGTAACTTCAACATGGACCCGGAGGGTCCGGTGGGGATCTACCGCACCAACACGCTTGCCCGCATCAACGTGTGCGACAAGATGGCAACACCACTGGCCCAGGCCGAGCTTGAAGAGTTCCGTGAGAAATTCGGTCGGCCGGCGCAGCAGACGCTGCTCTACAACTACGCACGGTTGATCGAGTTGGTTTACAACGCCGAACACGTCGTCGAGTTATTGAACGATCCCGGGATCACTGGAAAAGAGACGCGCGTGCCAGTGACCCCCCGAGCAGCTCGGGGGGTGGGATGCGTCGAAGCCCCACGGGGAACACTCATCCACGATTACGAGACCGACGACAACGGGATGGTCACCAACGTCAACCTGATCGTGGGCACGACGCACAACAACGCGCCGATCAACATGTCGGTCAAACAGACGGCAAAGAGCTTGATCCACAACGGCAACTACGACGAAACCATACTGGACAAGGTGGAGATGTCCATTCGTGCCTACGATCCGTGTCTGTCGTGCGCGACGCACAAGCTGGACGGGACGTTGCCGGTGTGGATCGACATCGTCAACAGTAAGAAAGAACGGATCGATATACTGAAGAACACGCCGTAGTCACAACCAAGAAAAGGAAGATCGGACTACATGACAAGTGCAACGAGCCTTGATGTCGTCCCTGAGTACTGCACGAAGCCTGTCGTGATCTTCGGCTGCGGGAATATTCTGCTCGGCGATGACGGCTTCGGCCCTGCCGTTGTGAAGGAGCTGCACGCTTCTGACATTGTGCCGGCGTGGGCTACAGTCATCGATGCCGGGACATCGGTGCGGGAGTTCCTGTTCGACATCGCGCTCTCCGAGCAGCGTCCTGTCCTAATCGTGGTGATCGACGCAGTGGACATTGGCCGCCCGCCGGGAGAGGTGTTCGAGATCTCTCTGGACGACATCCCCGTTGTCAAGGTCTCCGATTACTCGCTCCACCAGGCGCCGACCTCAAACCTGTTGCGCCAGCTTCGAGACCACTGCGAAGTTGAGGTAGTCGTCATTGCCTGCCAAATAGGACAAATCCCAGACGAGGTCAAGATGGGCCTTTCACCAAAAGTGGAGGACGCCGTGACCCGTGCGACTCAGCTGATTGAGAAAAGGTTCCTACAGCGAGATAGGACCGTTAAACCAACAATAGAAGCCAAGAAGGGGTAAAGAAATGCCAGAAGAAGCGCTGGAGACGTTAGAAGTCAGCAAGTTGGATCCAACATTTTGCGAAGAGGTGATGGCACAACCCGGCGGGGAACACCTCCGGCGCTGTTTTGCCTGCGGCACGTGCGTTGCCGGTTGTCCCGTCTCCGAGGTGGATCCAGAGTACAGTCCTCGCAAGATCATCCGACAGATCCTGTTCGGCATGAGGGAGGAAGTGCTCTCTTCACCCCTGATGTGGTATTGCCTGGTGTGCTACCGTTGCTATGCGCGCTGTCCTCAGAACGTCAACTTCACTGACATCATGCGGGCGTTGCGCTATCTCGCATTGAAGGGAAACCATGCCCCTCCCGATATCTTAGCCAAGATGGAGGAGATCGACCGCAAAATGCAGAAAGAGCGCCGTGAACGGGTGAAAACCGCGTTCGAAGAGGAACTGGCCAAGTTCGTGGAGCGCCGGACTAAAGAAGAGACAGAGGCTAAGAACGATGACTGAAGAGGTCAAGACGTTCCGTGACTTGATTGTTGAGGTCCACGAGCGCGGCCTTTGCGGACAATGCGGAGGGTGCGTTTCCTTCTGCTCCGCGGGCGAGTTTAATGCTCTGATGCTCGGGCCGGATGGGGCCCCCCAGTTCGCCGACGAAGAACGCTGCCTCAAATGCGGCATCTGCTATTTGATCTGCCCGCAAATAAGCGTCCTTGATAACGAACTGAAAGAACGGTTGGGGTGGAGAGGCCCGATCGGGCCGATGAGAAAGCTCACCTCAGCCCAGACTACTGACGAGAATATCCGCAGCGTCTGTACCGACGGTGGGGTGGTCACATCCCTCCTTTTGCACGCTCTCGACAAGAATATCATTCAGGCCGCGATTGTCTGCAGACGCGTGGGGCCGTTTGAGCGCCAGGTCGTCCTTGCGACCACGCCTGAGGAGATTATCGAGGCGGCCGGATCCCACTACGATGAGTCTCGGCAGCTGTCCGAGGCGGGCAAACGCTATACCACATTTACACCGACGGTCCGAGAGGTGAAGACCTTGCACGAGCAGGATATAAGACGAATCGCCCTGGTAGGGACGCCGTGCCAGATCCACACGATTCGCAAGATGCAGCTTTTAAATGTCCTCCCTGCGGATACGGTGACGCTGACCGTCGGTCTGTTCTGCATGGAGAGTTTCTCGTTCGACGAGGCCGCTCGTAAGCGTCTCGAAGACGTCCTCGGTGCAAAACTTGCCGACATTCAAAAGCTGAACGTCAAGGACGACGTGATCATCACCGGAAGCGACGGCAAGACGACTCACGTTCCGTTCTATCTCGTCGACGAGTTCGCTCGGCCGGCGTGCCTTGCCTGCTCTGACTTCTCAAACGAGTTTGCCGACATCTCCTGTGGGGGGCTCGGCTCGCCGGATGGCTACACAACAGCCATCGTCCGAAGTTCAGTCGGAGAGAAGATCTACAACGGCGCCTACCACGCCAAGGCGATCAAGGAGCTGACCTTCTCCGCGCCGGAGAGCCAGCGCAATCACGCCACCGAGATGATGGCAAAGATCGTCTCCTTTACCAGCCGAAAACGACGTCGTGCCAAAGAGAGATTGGGGGGGCGGTATGGATCATAAGACAGTCATGGTCATCGGTGGAGGGATTGCCGGGGTTCAGGCCGCGTTGGACCTCGGGGAGATGGGGATCGAGGTGCTCCTTGTTGAAAGGGGGCCGAGCATCGGTGGCCGGATGGCCCAGCTCGATAAGACCTTTCCCACCAACGACTGCGCAATGTGCATCCTCTCGCCCAAGCTCGTCGAAGCCGGGGCCCACCCCTACATTCGAATCATCACCAACACCGAGGTCAAAGAGATCGCCGGAGAAGCGCCGCAATTCCGGGTAAAACTTTTGAAACACCCGCGCTACGTCGATGTGGAGAAGTGTACCGGATGTGGCGCGTGCACCGACAAGTGTCCGGTGAAGATCCCCGATGCATACAACAAAGGTCTTTCCATGACCAAGTGTATCCGGGTGCCCTTCCCCCAGGCGGTTCCAGCGGTGGCGATTATCGACGATACCAAGTGCCTCTATCTCACCCGCGGCAAATGCCAGGTCTGTTCGAAGGTGTGCGAGGCCGATGCGATCAACTACGAGCAAAAGCCGGAAGTGCTGGACGTTGAGGTGGGTAGCATCGTGTTCGCCTCTGGCACCTCGGAGTTCAACGCCGTCCTGAAGGATGAGTACGGCTACAAAACCTTCCCCAACGTGGTGACGAGCATCGAGTTCGAAAGGATCCTCTCGGCGAGCGGCCCGAGCCGCGGCCACGTCATCCGCCCCTCGGACGGGAAGGAACCGAAACGGATCGCGTTCCTACAATGTGTCGGCTCCCGCGACAGCCAGGTGGGAAATGAGTACTGCTCGGCCATCTGTTGCATGCAGGCGGCCAAGGACTCGATTATCCTCGGCGAGCACCTCAACGACGTCGAGTCGACCGTCTTTTTCATGGACATCCGCGCCTACGGCAAGCATTTCGATCGTTTTATCGACAGAGCGGAAATCGAGCAGGGCTGCCGCTTCTTGCGCGCCCGCATCTCGTCCGTCGAGTTCGATCCAAAGACCGACAATATTGTGGTACAGTACGCCACGGACGGCTCAGGGGTCACGACCGAAGCGTTCAACATGCTCGTGCTCTCCTTGGGTCTTGTGACGGATCCCGCACAACGCCGGGCTTTGGAGGCCCTCGGCCTTTCTCTGAACGATCAGGGCTTCGTTCGGGTCACGAGTACCGAACCCGTGAGCACCGTTCGCCCGGGCGTATTTGTGTGCGGGGCGCTTTCTGGACCCAAGGACATTCCCGAGTCAGTTGTCGAGGCCTCTGCCGCCGCTGCAGAAGCGGCCGGTGTGGTCGCCGACTTCCCCCAAGCTGAGTTTAAGGTCGAGTATCCGCCGGAGCGCGACATCCGCGGTGAACCGCCACGGATCGGCGTCTTTGTCTGCAACTGCGGCATCAACATCGGAGCAACTGTCGACGTGCCAGCAGTGGTCGAGCACGCCAAGACCCTTCCCAACGTGGACCACGCCCAGGAGTTCCTTTTCTCTTGCTCGCAAGATGCGCAGAAGGTTATCTCTGACGTAATCAACGAGAAGCATCTCAACCGTGTCGTGGTGGCGGCGTGCACACCACGCACCCACGAGCCGCTGTTCCAAAAAACCTTGCAAGCAACGGGCCTAAATCCCTACCTGTTTGAATTCGTCAACATCCGCGAGCAGTGCTCGTGGGTTCATCAGAAGGAGCCCGAGAAGGCCACCGAGAAGGCAAAAGAACTGCTGGAGATGTCCTTGAGCAAGGCGCTGCTCTTGGAGCCTCTCCCCAAAATGAGCCTGGAAATCAACAAGACTGGGTTGGTCATCGGCGGTGGAGTGGCCGGCATGACGGCGGCGTTGGAACTGGCCGCCCAGGGCTTTCCTGTTCACCTCGTGGAGAAGGAACCCGAGCTCGGTGGCAATCTTCGTCACGTGCACTTCACCTACGCGGGCGAGGAGACGGCCACATTCCTGGAGTCTCTTTCCGAAAAGGTTCGCTCCAATCCCCTCATCACGCTCCACCTGGACACCACAGTAGAGGAGGTTGCCGGGTACGTGGGTAACTTCAAGACTAGGCTCTCTGACGCAGAAGAACCGGTGGAGCATGGTGTAGTGGTGGTGGCCACAGGCGGCTTGGCTGTCGAGCCGTCGCAGTACCTTTGCGGGGTGAACGACCGAGTCATCACCCAGCGCGAGTTCGAGGAGAGGTTGGCTACTAATGACCCGTCCCTACAACGACTAAGATCGATCGTCATGATCCAGTGCGTGGAGTCGCGAGACGATGAGCGCCCCTATTGCAGTCGGGTGTGCTGTTCGGCGGCCATTAAGAACGCCCTCAAGTACAAGGAGATCAATCCAGAGGCAACGGTCCACATCCTGTACCGCGATGTTCGAACCTACGGCCTCAAGGAGCTACGCTACCGCGAAGCGCGAGAGAAGGGGGTCGTGTTCTGTCGCTATGACGCCGAGGAAAAGCCGGCCCTGTCAACGGAGAACGGGGCACTCGCCGTCGCGGTAAATGAGCATATTCTGGGACGGAGGCTGATCCTTAAGCCCGACCTGGTGGTCCTCTCCAGCGGTGTAGCCCCCAACCCCGAGAACAAGGCCCTCTCTCAAATGCTGAAGGTTCCACTGGGCCCTGACGGCTTCTTCCTCGAGGCACACGTGAAACTTCGGCCGGTCGACTTCGCCACCGATGGGGTCTTCGTCTGCGGATTGGCCCACTATCCGAAGGACCTCTCCGAGGCGATCGCCCAGGCGAAGGCCGCCGCCGGCCGCGCCGCAACAGTGCTCTCTAAATCCAGCTTGGAGACCGAAGGGAAGGTGGCAAGCGTCATTGAAACACGTTGCAGTGGATGCGGGACCTGTGTGGAAGTCTGTGCGTACAAGGCGATCGAACTGGATCCGGAGACCGGCCGTGCCCTCGTTAATGAAGCGCTGTGCAAGGGATGCGGGGTATGTACGGCGTCCTGTCGAGCGGCAGCCATCGACCTGAGAGGGTTTGCCAACGAGCAGATCCTGGCGATGCTGGAGGCGGTCGTGTGATCAAGAAGACAACCGAAAAGAAGAGCGGCAACGGGTGGGAGCCCCGGATTGTCGCTTTCTTATGCAACTGGTGCAGCTACGCCGGTGCTGATCTTGCTGGCGTCAGTCGCATTCAGTATCCACCCAATGTCCGTGTCATTCGTGTGCCGTGTTCGGGCCGGATCAATCCGCTGTTTATCATCAAGGCACTACAGAGCGGAGCAGACGGTGTCTTGGTCAGTGGATGCCATCCCGGTGACTGCCACTACATCAGCGGCAACCTCTACGCACGAAGAAAGTTCGCCCTAATCAAGAACCTCCTTGAATACGTGGGCATCGAACCGGAACGGGTCCACTTTTCTTGGGTCTCCGCCGCAGAAGGGGTCCGATTTGCCGAGATCTTAGAAAAGGTCATCGATTCTGTCCGCGCACTCGGACCGGCCAGCAGGATGATCAAACAACTTGAGGAAGTGGCATGAAGCAAGTTGAAGACGCGCTGAGAAAAGAAGTCGCGAAGCTTTTTGAGGAGAAGGAAGTTGACATCTTCGTCGGCCACGAAGCCGCCAGTCTTCCATTGAAGACCTCTGCCTGCTTTGTACGATCCTCTGAGGAAGTTGATCGGCTCGTTTGGAATAGGAGCTGTGCGGCCAATCTCGCTGCGTACCTGCCGCAGCTGTTCAAGCGGCCTCCCGGATTGAAAGGGGCGTGGACCCCACCCAAAGTTGGGGTGGTTGTCAAAGGCTGTGACAGTCGCTCGATCGTTGGGTTGATCAAAGAAAAGCAGATTCCTCGCGATCGGCTCTTCGTGATCGGGATCGGTTGCGAGGGGATGATCGACCGTCACAAGGTAGCCCGAGCCCTCGGAACGGCCGGGCTCGCCGAGGCAAAGATCGATGAGACCGCGGTGCAAGCAATCGGAACCGATGGAACAGAAAAGCAGATCGACATCGCGGAAGCCCTGGCTGCCTCATGCCAAGAATGTCAACACCGACACGCAGTGCTCGCTGATCTTGCTCTTAACGAGGCGTCGGCATCGCCGGCGGAAGTCTCTCGCTATGCCAACGTCGCTGAATTTGAAGATAAATCCCCTGACGAACGCTTCGAGCACCTGGTGACTGAACTGTCCCGCTGCATCCGCTGCTACGCCTGTCGCGAAGCCTGCCCAAACTGCTATTGCGAAGAGTGTTTTGCTGAAGAGACCACGCCGAAGTGGCTGGGCGTGACCACGGACCTGCCAGATGTGGTCTTCTTCCACCTCGGCCGGGCATTCCATCAGGCGGGCCGCTGCGTTGACTGTGGAGCCTGCGTCGCAGCGTGTCCACAAGGGATCGATTTGCGCCTCCTAAACCAAAAGATCAACAAGGACGTCGAAGAGCTGTTCGGCGCAGAGGCGAGCCTCTCCCTGGAAGAAGCAGGGGTGCTCTGTAGTTTCCGGATGGAGGACGACCAGTCCTTCATGACCGAGCCGTAAGGGGTGGTAGTAGATGTTGGACGTGACACTCGAAAAATCCAAACTTCAAGAGTTCTTGAAATTGCTCGGTCAAAAACGCCGGCTCATCGCGCCGGTTGCAGACAGGATGGGAACGATCTTTTCCGAGGTGTCGGACCCTTCGCTCGTCCGCCTGGAAGGAGTCAACACCAACCTCTCGCCCAAAGAGGTCCTCTTCCCCCAGTGGGAAGTCCTGTACACCTTTAATGCAGACCAAGTCAACAAGGCTGAGCCGACAGTGCAGGAGACCATGCTCTTTGGGGCCCGGCCATGCGATGCGCGGGCGTTTGAGCTGCTCGATCGAGTCTTTACCTGGGATGGGATCAACGATCCCTACTACCTTCCCCGTCGCGAAAAGACAAGCGTCGTGTCGCTGGCTTGCAATGTGCCGGGAGAGGCTTGTTTTTGTACCTCAGTCGGCGGCTCACCGGCTGGGGAATTCGGCGCCGATGTCTTAACCTTCGATCTTGGGAAAAAGTTGCTCCTTCGTTCCCTCACCGAACGGGGAGAGAAACTATTGAAGGAGGCCTCGACGCTCACCGAGGAAGCAACCGAAGCCGACAAACAAGCAGTGAAGCAAGCAGTGGCCGAGGCGGAGAAGCGACTGGAACAAGTGGCAATCCCAGAGGACCTGGAGGCGCTTAAAGGAAGCTTTGACGCCGAGATCTGGGAGGAGCTGGGGCTAAAGTGCCTGGGCTGCGGCGTGTGTGCGTACGCCTGTCCTACCTGCCACTGTTTCGACATCACCGACGAGACACGAAAAGGGGCTGGCAGACGGGTACGAAGCTGGGACACCTGTGCGTTTTCCCTCTTCACGCTGCACGGCTCCGGGCACAATCCGCGGACGACACAAGATGCACGATATCGGCAGCGGGTTTTGCACAAGTTCCTCTACTGCCGCGAGAACTTCGACGAGGCGTTCTGCGTGGGCTGCGGTCGCTGCATAACCAACTGCCCCGCTGGTCTAGACTTAAGAGCGGTTCTGGAAAGGCTCGTTTCTTTGGCCAAGACTGCTTAAGAAAGTGTGGTAATATGGACCCAATAAACAATCCCTATATGCCTTATCCAGTGCAAATCGATCAGGTCACGATCGAGAACGAGGAACGCGACCTGAAGACATTCAAGCTCGTCTTCCTCGATCCCGAGCACGAGAAGGCTTTCGATTACATCCCGGGACAGTTTGCCGAGCTCTCCGTGCTCGGCAAAGGAGAGTGCCCGATCGGAATCGCCTCATCGCCGACTGAGGAAGGGTATCTGTTGTTCACCGTCAAAAAGACAGGTGTGGTTACCGGTGAGCTGCACAACTTGACGGAGGGCCGCGTGATTGGCGTCCGTGGCCCGCTTGGCAAGTCCTACCCACTGGATCGGATGAAGGGCAAAAACGTCGTGATCGTTGGCGGCGGATTTGCCTTCACCACGCTCAGAGCGCTTACCACGTACATGATCAACGACGGCAACCGGAACGACTACGGCGAGATCACGATCATTTACGGTGCCCGAAGCCCCGGCGAGCTCCTCTACAAGGACGAGCTCAAGGAGTGGGAGGCGCGTGACGATCTAAAGACCATCATCACCGTCGACAAGGGCGATACCGACTGGAAGGGCCGTGAGGGTTTCGTTCCCACTGTATTGGAAGAGGTAGCTCCCAGCTCAAAGGACGCGCTGATGGTCGTCTGTGGGCCGCCGATCATGATCAAGTTCACCCTGCCGGTGATCGAGACGCTGGGATTCGCTCCAGGCGATACGATCCTGTCGCTCGAGATGCGGATGAAGTGCGGCATCGGCAAGTGTGGCCGCTGCAACATCGGCAGCAAGTACGTGTGCAAGGACGGCCCGGTGTTCACCCTGGAGGAGTTAAACGCCCTCCCCGCTGAGTACTAGCAAAAGCCCCTCCTCGGCGGGCGATCGTTTGGGTAAAACCACCCTTGCCTGATACAATGAGATAATGCACTGCCGTTTTTGGTCATTCTTCCTGATCATCTTGATTCTCCTAGCTCCCGTTGCTTTGGCCTCACCGACCCATCTCGGCTCTACATTCGCAGATGCTTACTCTGCTTTTGCCCCGCTTTATGCCCTCTATCGGTCGTACGCAGAGTACCTCTTCCAGGGCACCGCAGTGGTTGTCCCTCCTGGCTTAGAGTCGGCCTGCCAATCGTGTTCTAAAACTCTTGAGACCCTACAGGTGACGTTCATCGTCCAAACCGATTCGCAACGCGTCGAGGAAGTGGGATATCTTGTTCGGCTTCGGGGGAAGCTTTCATCGTTTTGCGAGAGCTACCGTGAACCGATCGCGACAATTGCGGTCGCGGACCCGATCGATCTTTCTCTCCTTGATCAGGCTGCAGAGGAGAACCTGTTCGCGTCGATCTCCGATCTGAATAAGCTGTTCGAAGAACTCCTCAACCTCACGATCGAGAATTTGAAAGGGGCGCACGATCGCTGGGCGTTTAACGCGGCCTTTGCCACGCGTACCCTCATGAATCAGAAAACGATCGAACGGATCGACTCCGCACTGGAACCGATTCTCCTTGGCTCGGAGGAGACCTCGCCCCCTCCGGAGCATCTTCCCGAGGAGATCACCCAGGCCCTCCAATCCCTCGCTGCCTTGAGCGGCCGAGACCTCTCCTTCCAGGAACAGGTGGAGGCAGGCGCCCTTGCTCGTACGATTCATACCTTCCTAGTAGAAGGGAACTAGAGCGTCACTTTGGGTTCTGGGGGGCTAGGGAAGGCGGGCTTGCTGCCTGAACCCGCCTCCCCTGGGTAAGAACCGTTGGCTGTTCTACCACATCTCTTCTTTATGACGTGTCTTTTTAGAACAACCATTAGCGGAGATTTCGCCCAGCTTGTCTGAAAGGACCAAAAGGATCTCACCGCGCTCTCGAAACGGTGAGAAACCCGGTAAGGAGGTAACGAAAAAGGTCTCTAGCTTTTGCGGCGACACCTGAAATCCAATGTTGGTCGCCACCTTGTTGCTACAAATGGGCATCTCTCGCTCCTTCTTCAAGCCAAGGAAAGAATATCCCAGGTGGTTGCTACGCTAGAGGGCACAGGTCAAAGGAAGTGATGGCGTTAACGGTAAACGGTCGGCTCACCGGTCCAGAAAAGGGGTGCCAGCTGTCCCGCTACTCAGAGGGGACCCTGGCGATCCGCCAGTACTCCTGTACAGTCTGGATCAGGCGTTCAAAGTCCTTTGAGTCCACCGGCTTGGTCATGTAGCTTGCTGCACCACTGTTGTACGCCTTCACCATATCCTCCTCACGCTCGGAGATAGTGAGAACAATCACTGGAAGGCGTTTCAAGCGGTCGTCCTCCTTGATTTTAGCCAGCACCTCCAACCCGTTGATCTTGGGGAGGTTTAGATCAAGAAGGATCAGGTCCGGCCGGGGGGCGTCTTCGAACTCCCCCTGGCCGTAGAGAAAGTCAAGCGCTTCCTCGCCATCACGGGCAAAGTACAGCTCACACTTG
>Ga0209636_10002413_pt1 | contig 19034 bp, 16 predicted proteins | sample DeeMarSWOR152_54_FD_187464 | JGI IMG/M metagenome (GOLD analysis project Ga0209636, IMG submission 187464) | Marine sediment microbial communities from White Oak River estuary, North Carolina - WOR-1-52-54 (SPAdes) (version 2) | ecosystem: Environmental > Aquatic > Marine > Intertidal zone >... | reverse complement strand
AGACATCATAGTTATTTCCCTCTCCCATTTCAATTTTGATTTTATCTGAAAAATTATTTATTTTTACATACTCAGTTGCTCTATTTACAATTCTCTCCTTGTTGTCTATTCCTACTATTTGTGAACTAGTTTCTTTGTTTATTATTATAGAAGTATAGGGTATAGCTCCACATCCTATATGCAGGATTTTATCAGATTCTGTAATATTGGCCATCTCTATTTCTTTTTTTACAGAAGGGGCATGGAATTTGATGAATATTTTTGCAAGAACTGGTACACTATTTAAAAAAACCTCGATTGCATAATATAGATAATCAAGAGCTTTTTTTATCATATATCTTTCCTACAGACAAATGTATAATTATTTCTTTCATATAGATAACTTTGTAATACTAAATTGTAAATCTAAAACAAGTATCATTATGTTTTCTAAAAAAATTACATAAAAGTAAACATTTTAATAGAAGAAATATATTTTTATAGGTGATGAACAAAAATATTCTTTCAATATTGGATACAAGAGACGAAATAGAAAACATCATTGATCTTGGAATAAAATTAAAGAAAGAGTTTAAAAGTGGTAAAAAAGTGGATTATCTTAAAGGTAAACAGCTTGCTATGATATTTGAACGAGCGTCAACAAGGACACGTGTTTCTTTTGAAATGGGCATGAGCTTGTTAGGTGGAGACGCTGTGTTTTTAACAAAAGATGATATCAAAATAGGGGAGAGAGAATCGGTAGAAGATATCGCTCTTGTTTTGTCAAGATATGTTGATATTATAATGTACAGAGCCATAGATAAGAAAGATCTTCATGAGTTCGCAAAACATGCTACAGTTCCAGTGATAAATGGTTTAGATATAGATGAGCATCCATGTCAGATACTTGCTGATCTTATGACGATAAAAGAAAAAAAAGGAAGGTTAGATGGGTTGAGTTTTGTGTTTATTGGAGATGGTGATGATAATCTCACGCATTCGTATATGCTTGGTTGTACACTTGTCGGTATGAATGTCACTGTAATATCTCAGAAAAATCACTGGCCGAAGCAATATTTTATTAATCAGGCTAAAAAGATTGCTTCAGAAAAAAATGTAAAAGTAACTATTACAGAGGATTTAGATGCTGTAAAGGATGCAGATGTTGTAGCTACTGATACATGGGTTTCCTTGTGGTATGAAAATCAGCGACAACAAATCATGGCAGATCTAAAAGGTTACACGGTAACAGAAGAGGTGATGAAAAAGGCGAAAGAGGACGCTATTTTCATGCATTGTATGCCGATTTATTATGGAGAAGAAGTAGTCAAAGAGGTAGCTCATGGCCCACAATCAGTCATCATTGATGAGGCAGAGAACCGTATGTGGGCCGAGATGGCATTAATGGTGAAACTATTAACGTAAAAAAAAATTGCTTTTAATTGATTTTATATCGTTATAGAATATTAAAATGATGGTTTATGAGTTGTAGCAGTATGTCCAAAAAGATGAGATTATATGATATGAGAAAATAGTCGAATCCTTTACGTCCAACAAGTGTTCCAAGTTCTTTCATGTCTCTTTTATCTGCTTTTACCAGCTTGTACGACCAATGAAGGATATATATCCAGATGCAGATAAATGGTATAAGGAAAACAAATGAAAGAATAGTTTGTATGAATAGCAGTATGCCAAGTATTCCTGAAATTAAAAACATGAGGAAGGATATGAATGCAGCGTTTTTTATTCCGAAACTGGTTGCATATGTTTTTACTCCGAGTTTACGGTCCCCTTCTACATCATGAATCCCCTCAGGAAGATCGTGTGCGTTATCCGCAAAGTATGTGAAAAGAACAAGAAGAATCATATTTTGAACTTCTGAACCATTTGTTGAAATAGTTCCCAATAATGGTAGTGTTAAGGCTAAATCTGTCGCCTGTGGAATTACAGCCCATATCGCAACGAATCCAAATATTGCTACTACTACCCATTGTATGGGCGTGAATATTTCTGAATATGCTGGTATTTTAATGGTTTTTTTCAGAAATTTATTATGGAATGTGACAAATAATGCTGCCATTCCAACTACCATGAGGCACCATATACTTACTAGGAATGCAAAAATAAATGTCATTGCTGAAAATATGAGTGCTATAGCAAAGAATTTTTTCGAGCTTATCTTTCCCCTAGTTATGGGGCGATTTGGATGTACAACTGCATCAATATCTACATCTGTTATATCATTCCAGATTAGTGCAGCGAAGAAACCAGAGTACATTGTTAATACTGTTAAAATAATGATGCGTATAACATCAGTAGTGTATGTTTGTATTCCATATGCAAGCATAGGGACGCTTGCATACATTAGCACATAGCTTATCAGTTCATATCTTGGAAAGACACGCCAGTTAACAAGAAATCTAAAAGGCCTTTTGAGGAGATCTTCTTGTTTTCTGTTCTTTGATGGCTGATTCATTTTTAATCATCTAGTTATAGTATTTTTTTGGTTAGTATATATCTTAATTTGGAAAACGTATTATCTGAATAGTATTATTAATATTACTGATGGCGGTAATTCTAAATTTTTCAGACTGGAAGATAAAAAATGCTTGTAGATAAATAAGCCGGTGTATCATTTTTGGATAAAACGAGCGATTATGTATGTTTCGCTGCTGCTTTTCCGGGTGGCAGATGGCGAGAATTGCTTTATTGTTTTGAATTTTTGATTTGTTTTCTGGATGAAATCTTGTAGATCTTCTCCTGTGAATGCTTTACATACAAAGTTTCCCTCAGGTTTGAGAAGAGTTTCTGCAATTTTTAGTGCTTGCTCACATAGATATATGCTCCTTGCATGGTCAACTGAGTAATTACCAGAGATATCTGGAGACATATCTGACAATACAACGTCTACTTTGTCGTACCCAACTATCTTTTTAACTCTTTGGATGGTTGAATCTTCTGTTAAATCCCCCCGAAAGAACGTTATTCCATTTATTGGTTTAATAGGCAAGATATCTACGCCGATAACGCTTCCTTGTTCTCCAACCAATTCTTTTGCAACCTGACTCCAACCACCTGGTGCCGCACCAAGATCAACAACCGTGTCACCTTCTCGTATGATTTTAAATTTTTTTTGAATTTGCTTTAGTTTAAACGCAGAACGAGCTCTGTATCCTACTCGTTTAGCTTCTCTATAGAAATGTTCTCTCTTCTTCTCTCTATACCAACGAGTCATAAAAAAAAGAGGTTTTAGAGTATAATGTCGATATCTAGTCGTTCTGCAAGCTCTTTGTACCTGTTTCGAATAGTCACCTCTGTTACACCTGCTACATCTGCTACTTCACGCTGCGTTCTACGTTCACCACACAATATAGAAGCAATATAGATAGATGCTGCGGCAACACCAGTTGGCCCACGACCACTTGTAAGCTCTTTATCAGCCGCATCTTTAAGGATTTCAATTGCCTTGGATTGTGCATCTCCACTAAGTTTCAACTCGCTACAAAAACGTGAAATATAATCCTGCGGCGACGTAGGCATCAATTTTAACCCTAACTCCCGGGCGATAAACCTATATGTTCTCCCTATCTCCTTCCTAGATACCCGTGAAGAACCTGCTATCTCATCCAGAGTCCTTGGCACGTTACATTGACGGCATGCCGCATAAAGCGCAGCAGCGGATACACCCTCAATACTACGACCACGGATGAGGTTTTTAAGAACCGCTTTCCTATAGATCATAGCCGCTGTTTCTCTAACATTCCTAGGAAGACCCATACCAGAGGCCATACGATCAAGCTCTGACAACGCAAATGCAAGGTTTCTCTCTGTAGCATCACTAATTCTAATACGTCGCTGCCATTTTCTCAGACGGTATAACTGTGCCCTGTTCCGTGTCGGAATAGATTTACCATAAGAGTCCCTGTTTTTCCAACCGATCATCGTACTAAGACCCTTATCATGGATAGTATACGTCATTGGAGCACCAACTCGAGCTCTTTTCTCACGTTGATCACTATCAAATGCTCGCCATTCAGGACCATGATCAATAAAAGCTTCATCAATAACCAGTCCACAATCCTCGCAAACTAACTCTGCTCTAGAATAATCCTTAGTTAGATGTGTACTACCACATTGTGGACATTGAGTAATCTCTTCTATACTTGGTTTTTCTTTCTTCTTTTTTGATTGAGGCGCAATCATGGAAGATTTTCCCCCATAAATTTTTTATACTTTTCGATATCTTTTTAAGACAAATAATAGAACCTATATATAAATATTTCTACGATTTTCTGAAGAAAGCCATGGGTCTGACTAACAAGTCGGGGGCTTTGCACGTTTATTCGGTTTTGCACGTAAATTAACTATTCTGCACGTTTATTCAAAAAATTGGATTGAATGTCTTGTATAATAAATACAATTTTAACTATTTACTAATATTTAAGTATATAATATTCTATTATTCTTTAAAGGGAGGCAAGGCAATATGAAGAAAAAAATGATTATAATTTTAATTTGTACGTTAATGATTTCTACTGTTATTTTACCAGTATCAGGCAATATCAATACTTATAAAAATACATTAAACGAAGACCAAACTCTATTTAACAAATTATTGACAAATACGATGAATGCCCCCGTAAAAAAGGATAATAAAGAAATAAAAAATATCGAAACTTATGAAGACGATGAAGCATTTTGGTTAGATAAAACATACCACCTGAAGGATCCACTCCCTGTAACAAATATGTTTGACAATGATGATGCAGGCTATAAGAGGGATGCAGGAGATGAATTTAGTGAATCTGATCCTATATATCCTGGTGAAATGATTGACAATTGGCCAGGACGAGGAAGAACAGGAAAACTAAACTCCACTGATGAAGATTGGTATGTCTTTTCAGTTTGTGATGGCCAAGATATAATTATCACCATGACCCCACCAACAGGTCACAACTATGACATAGGTCTATGGGATGATACTGAGCATGAGAGAGAGACATCAACAAATCCAGGAAGTATACAAGAATCAATTTCTTTTACCGCAGATAAAACAGACTATTGGTATTTGAGGGTATATTGCGTAAGCGGTTCAGGTGAGGGACAATATTCATTTGAAGTAACATTATCTGGCCAGAACGATGCAAATACTGGTAAAGATGCCGGTGATAGTTTTGCTACTGCAACATCGATATCGTTTGGACTTTATGAAGGATATCTTGATATGAACGATGAAGAGGACTGGTATAAATTCGATGTCAATGAAGGACAAAATATTCATTTCACACTGCTTTTAAAGAATCTCGCCTTAAATTCTGATTTTGATATTTATCTATATAATCCAAGCGGCACAATGGTTTATTCTGAAAATTATTATTATAATGATGAATTATCTTATCCTATAAATGAAACAGGCACCTGGCGGGTGAGAGTTAAAATCTTCCCGGGTTACACTGATGCGCCAGATCCAACAGAATGGGAATATTTTACCTACGGGTCAGGTGCGTATAAATTGCAGCTTAGTACACAATCAACAACTCCAGACATACCTGATCCGATAACACAGCCGGATATAACACCTATTGCACAAACCTTCAAAATAGCAAATGATCCAGATAGTAACAAGGATGAATATGGATATCTAGCAGCAATCCCTGCTTGTAATTATTTAGAGGGTGGAGAGAGATACCTTGCACCAATTGTTTATACTGGTGATACAACTCTTACTAATTGGTTCGGCACTGTTGATGATACAACAGAGTATCTACTAGATGATTGGAATATATATCTAAGCGATCAAGGTAAAACTGCGGTACAATATAATATTCCTTCTGATCCGATTCACGCTGCCGCTGAAATAGCAACACAAAATTGGATTTCATCAGATTTGGCTGTTGTAGCAATTGACGGAAGCAATTATGAAGACACCACTGAGCAGGTGCTTCATGAAACAAAGACACTTCCCCGTAATACCCAAGTTCAGACCATACCAAGCAGTAGTTTTAAAATTAAGAAATTTGGTAGTTCATATTTCTATCCCATGAAAGTATCTTCACAATGGGGTGCCATAAATGTATCAATCTATGGCCCCTCAATTCCTGGCGGAGATTTTTGGCAAATTTTTCCTACGCTTATTCAACTTTATCCCAAGTTTATGGCTCTTACAACAGATTGGTGGCCAGAATATGATAACGTCCCAAGATATGATATGTATTATCCTGTTACAACATCTGGTTATTGGGCTGCTGGAGTAAAAGCTCCAATTGGGGAGTGGGATTTTATAATTACAAAATATGAATGCGATAGATATGAGATAAACGTAGATGAGCCTGATACAGTGTTAAATGTTACAATTACTACTCCGCAACCTTCAGATCTTCTTGTATTTCTTGTTGACCCACAGGGTCATGTAAGAGCACCTGATATCCCAGATTGGAATGGAGGACCAATAAATCCTATCCATGAATGGAATGGAATTGATGATCCAAATTATCCACCGGATTGTGACCTCTGGAGGAGTTGGAATCCAGATCCCCATACAGAATTTTCTGCTGAGGTACTACATCCTGAAAAAGGAACATGGACAGCTATTGTCGTACCAAGAAATGCCGAAGGGTCTTCCAATATCGAATATACTATTGATGGAGAAATAAGAAAATTAAATCAAAAACGAATAAATGCAGCTGTATCTGCTGCCAATGGTGCTGTAATAGCATCACAGGAACATGTCCCATTGCTGTATGTCAAGGAAGATAGTGTACCTGCAGAGACACAAAACGCGTTTACCTCACTTGGTGTCAATAAAGTAATATTTGTTGAAAATGATGAAATAGGAACTGCTGTTCGGAATGACTTGCCAACTTTAGAGGCAGATTTAAAATCTTATTCTGAAATCGTTGATTATATCAAAGACTATCCATCCTCTGAGAACTATATAACAATAACATCTTTGAAAACAGGAGATGGTTATTTTGCACCGTCTGCTATGATTGCAGCATACCATGGTTCTCCTGTTCTTCGCTTAGAAGAAGCTAAAAGTGCTGCCTCATCAGCGCCTGTCAATTACAATGTCTTTGCCGGCATAATAGAGGAAAACGTTTACGTAATGGACATTTCAACTGGAGAGATACTCTGGGGCAACCCAACTGGATGGAATCCACAAAATACAGCGCCTGTTACTTGTCCTGAAGGAACCGTTTATCTTGGTTCAACTAAAGACACTATATTCTTAATAGGCGATTCTATTAGTTCAACAAGTATTGTGGGGTCAGAAGAAATTGGCGGTGACCTCTTCTTAAATATCAAAGAAGGACAAGTGTATCGTTTAGATGAGAATGGAGACGAAGAACCTTTACCATTGTTTGGATCCGCAGAATCACCCAATCCAGCAGGCATGGCAAATCGAATAGATACTTGGAGACTGTGGGGTGGGGATTACTATCATGGAAATCGTGCTCCTGGACACTTACCAATTCATGATAAGCCGATTTCAAAAATTGGTAACTTGGAGCTTTTTATTGAAATTATCAAGTACATATCCACGGGCGGTAAACAAGGGGACCTTCCACCACTTGGCATGGATGCGAAACGATATTGGAATGAAGAGATGTATAAAGGTATTTACAAATGGATTGGAGATTATGGCCTTGATCTCGATGGCCCAGAGGCATTAGTTTTTGTAGCACCGCGAAAAGATATTCGATTACAGGTTCACTCGGTAATGATGGGAAACAACTCTTATGCTGGACATATTCCTGGAGACACACCAGCATATACGTCAGATATAATTGTTAGAAATATTCTATATCCGGCGTTGATTTTTGCTAATCCTGGCAGAGATGTTACTACCACTCAATTTATGAACTTCCCAGATGGAGAATCATGGAAGACAAATGATGGTAACAGCCATGCTGTTTACTCAACTAGAGATATTAAAAATATATTTATGTCTCATGGAAGAACATATGATGGTCATTGTCTTTGGGAGGCTCATTTGGAGCGAATGAATGAAGGAGCAAGTGTCATGTACTACTCTGGCCATGGTACTGGTGGAAGCGGAATCTCAGCACAATATCTCAAAGCAAATTATTCTAATTATCCAGACCAGATATGGCCTGATGCATGGCGAGGATATATGTACGACGACTGGAAAACAGCAAGAGATAATGGAAGAAGATGGTACAACCCAGAACCGCCTAACCTATATGACTTCATTCATTATAAATGGATGGATCAATTGTTTGGGAATCTCAGAAGTAACGCTGTTTTTTATATGTCATGTTCAACTGGGCAACAATTCGGACCAATGGTCTATCTTGATCATGGAGCGGTGTTATGGTATGGAAATGCTGGTGCGGGACTTAGTCCTGAAGGAGATCTATTAGACCAATGGTTCTTCCAAGATGCAATGATAAATGGGATACCAGTGGGTTTAGCATATTCAAAATACATTTGGCTTCATTATCGCGATTTCACAACAGGTGATATGACATCAATGTATGGTGACTCCTCAATGTATGGAGGAGACGGAATTTCCACTATTAACTGTATCTATGGCGATCCTAATTTAATACTATACAGTCCCGAGTGGACAGCACCGATACCTGTAGATTCAGTTTTAGACATATAGATTTGGTTAATATCTAAAATTTGTAAAATCTTTAGAAAATAGTAATCCCGAGGATTTAATTAAAGTTAGATTGGTTCATATTAATAAAGAAGATTTTCTTCCACTAGAATGTTTTTATAGAGAAGCAACTGATAAAGACGCTGATGAGCTTAGTAGCAGCCATATACTGATTTACAACACTATTTGCACCACACTACTAATGCACCACTACTCAGTGCACCAGAAGGGCTTTGCGGAACTGTTACATTAAGCGTTGTTACTTTTGGGTTGGTCAAAAAGGGTTGTTATCCAAAATATAAATTATTGAAAATGGTTCCATACTGCGTATAAGGGACAGGATGAGATATGATGAATTTAAAATCAAGTGTTTTCTTTCTTATTTGTATGTTAATGTTTAATCTTGTTGGTACATTTTGTAACGAAAATGTAGGGGCAAATCCCGACGAAAAGCAAGTAGAATATTGGGCATTTTGTATTAGTGATGGTTTAGAGGATCGCCCTCTTGCTGTTAAAAATGTGCTTTTGAAATATGGATGGGAAGAAGATCATATTTTAACTAAGCATATACCATATGACCAAATAGATGCAAGTTTATCACCACAAGATTTTTTTGATGGCATATCTTGGCTAGGTGAAAGAGACGATTTAAATGATGTATCACTCATATTTTTCGCTTCACATGGCTCTCCTAGCGGATTACATCTTAATGGATTGATTCCTTGGGATAATATTAGTGTCGCTGTTGACGAGTTAGATTCCAAAGGAATAGCAATAATAATTTCTGCATGTTATAGTGGGTCTGGTATACCTTACTTAAAAAAGGATGGTCGAGTTATTATTACAAGTTCTCCAGGAGACGTGATGTCTATTGGAGGTCTTTGGCGACAGTATCATCAAGCTTTGGCAGGATTGGGTGATTATATCAACGATCAAAATGGAATTGTCTCTGCTGAGGAGGTGTTTTTATATTTAAATACTACTCTTTTATACAACCATACAGAATTTAGTCGCGAATATGAAACTGAAGCCCAAAACAATTACTCCCCTCAGATACAAGATGATTATCCAGGTGAACTGAATCTTGTATTTTTATCTTCAGATGATGCTGAATTTGATCAAATTCAGTCTTTATATTTTACTTCTTTTGTTGCTGTAAACAATATAGGGTATAAACATTGTGCAGCTCAATCGTTTGTACCCGTTATTAACCACTTAACAAAATTAAAATTGATAGTTTGGAGAGGTGTAGATGAAGATGATCCAATTACTATCTCAATTAGAAAAAATCTATCTGCAGAAGATTTAACCTCTATCACTATACCTACAAATCAGATTCAGCCACTTGTAAATCAACTAACTGAATTTGATTTCGACGACATACAAGTAACCCCCGGAGAAAAATATTACATTGTGTGTACAACAGATGGTGATGGCGATTACACTCTTAATACAGAAAAATCAGATAATCTCTATCCACAAGGAGAACTATATGTATCCTCTGACGGTGGAGCAACATGGACAGTTAGTAAAGAAACTTCAATACAACCAGGACATCCCTCATATGATTTAACGTTTATTACTTACGGCTGGCATAATGAATTACCAATTGCAAAATTTGTATATGATTCGCCTAATATAACACTTACAGAAACAATACAATTTAATGATACTTCAATTGATTCAGATGGTAATATCACTGCATGGATTTGGGATTTTGGGGATGGCAATACTAGCAATAAACAAAATCCTAATTATTTTTATCAAAAGACGGGAACATACACAGTAACACTCACAATAACAGACAATGAGGGAGGTGTAAATCAAACAACAAAAACAATTGTTGTTAGTGAATCTTCAAAAGGTGAACAACCTGATGTATCCCAATCTGAAGATAATACACCTGGCTTTGAACTAATTTTGGTTGTTATGGCAATAATATTAGCCTTGTTTTGGAATAGAAAAAGAATAAAATAAGAATTTTGACCTAAAATTCTTTGTAATCCCTCTCATTTTGATAAAATCTAAAATGAAATAGAAATTGTTATTTCAATTTTAAGAGATTGAATTATTCTAATAAAAAAACCTAAAAAAACAATGATGGTGTTGGTTTTACAAGATTAACCAAGGACGTTATATTTATATAATCCAAAATATATTATATATTTTGTATGAGAAATATTGGAAGAAGTGCAATTGTGTTGGGGGCTGTTGCTGTTGCATTGCTTATGGTTTCTACTGCTACAGCTGTACCACAAGTTGGCAGTGCCACAGCAATGAACATTACAAAAAGGGCAGATTACAAGAAAACCATGTGTGCAAAAATGGTAGAGAGACTTACAAATACACTAAAAGCACTCATAAATAGTGAGAGATTTTTAGAGATTAAATCTATTATTGATCGAAGCTGGGTAAGGAATGTATTTGATAATCTTGATGTCAGTGAAGTGATGGAGAATTCTATAGTTGCCACATTAAATAAATTAAATTTGAAAGACATTTCAAAAGAGGAAATAGGAATTTTTGGCAATATAGAGAAAACGTTTTCACAGTTGGATATAAACTGGACACTAATAATTGAATACGTTATTTTTGGGATTTTGAATTTACTTTTGGTTCATGTAATTGCTGATGTTTGCTCAGTATTTCCATATATTTATTGGCTTGGTTTAACCTTAGGTTTCTTGGTAGGATATGAACTTGCTGTAAAATTTGAAGCAAAGCATCCAGTAGTTTTAGCTTTTCTCTTTGCTACAAATTGGCCGTATTATCTTGCAGCTGAACTTGCTGGCAAAATAATTGACTCTATAAAAACAATGAACTCATTGAACTGGATGCAGCATTAGAAAACTTGAAAACAACCATTACCCGTTATTAGTATAACAGATAATGCATCTCTTTTATTTTTTTGTTTAATTCACGGACTATCTAGATTTTGAATACCTTCTTCCATAAATTTCAAAATTCGTTATATTTATATATCTGTCTAATTAGCTCTTGTCTAACGAGAATAATCCAATAACGAGAATATTTCTATCTTCGTATTATAACAATTATTGCTATGATTCCTATGATAGCTATGATAGCTATGATCGCGCCAAAGAGAAGTAATCCTCCATCTTCTGATGAATCGCCCTCGTCGCTTGTGTCGTCTGTACCATCGTCAGCTCCACCATCGCCATCACCGTCTCCATCTCCATCGGCAGATATTACTACAGTAGTGGTATCATATTCCATTACTCCGTAATCATCAGTAACTGTAAGAGTTACACTATATTCACCTGCCTCCTCATAAGTGTGTGTAGGATCCTGTTCATATGAAGTATTTCCATCGTCAAAATCCCAAGACCAATTATAAGGAGGGCTACCACCGGATGCATCGCCAGAAAAATCAACGCTTACCCCAACTTTTTCTGCATATGGTCCACCAGCATCAACTACTATATCTTGCGAAGTATCTGAAAAATCATCTTCATACCATTCCACATCCATCTCATAAAGATCTTTAATAACCATATCGTCAGTAATAACTTCTAAACCAGCGTAGATCTCATCATCATTTTCCAATTCAAAAGAAAATGTAATTGTAGAATCATCCTTATCACATGTAATGCCTTCCTCAGCCCCATTCAATAAACATTCTTTATTAACATATACAATGCTGTACTCTTGTTTGTTAGTATAAAAAATTAAACCATACGACACTAAAGTATCACCATCGATCTCACCTCTATCCTCAATTATTCCTTGCACTTCCAGAGACAAAGTAACATCTTTTCCAGTTTTAGAATAAGTTATATTAATTAAGTCGATGTTAGGTTTGTCTGCAGGTTCATCTAATATCATGTCACGTACATCATCCTCTGGATCTACGAATGTTTTTTCTTCATCAGCTGCAATAACCGAATTCATTGTAATAACTAGAAGGCTGCATACTACCAATGCAATTATCAATACTTTCTTCATTTTTATCACATCTTCTTTTTCAGATATTCTTTCAGGATATTTATAGACGACATAGTTTATAATGTTTATTTGACATTTCTTACCTAAAAACGTATTTTTTCATAGTTTGTATTTTATTCTGACAAAAAAAGAATCGCAATATATCTCTGTTCGGCAAAGTTGTTAGATTTATTTCAATTTACTTTTAAGGCCTTTCACCGTAGTAGTAAACTCATCCAACGTTGATTCGAGCGTACCAAGTGTCTCATGTATTCTGTCTGTAACTACAGCTCCATGAGGTGAAGGTGTTATGATACCATCTTTTTCAAGTGTCCTTAGGGAGTATCTGATCATATGTTGCGGCTGCCCAGTCATTTGCGATAATCGTATAATACCTATAGGTCCATGCTCTTTAACTGTTTTTAAAACATCTAGATGTCTGCTGAGAAGACCTAGCTCTTTTTCCGCGACATCAGTGATACTTGATCTATCTTTGATTTTTTCTTCCAAAACAAATACCTCCTGGTTAATTGTTAACATATGTAATACACTTTTAATATATAAAAATCACTGTGATTCCAGTATTTCCGAAAGTAGATGACAACAAAAAGAAAAATATAAGATACAGAACTAGCATTCAGTATCTCATGGCAATTGGATTCGCATTGTTAAGTATAAGTCCATTACATGAAAAAGAAGTATATAAAGCACTTAATAGCGGTATACCTGAAATAATAGAAGTTCATCCTCTCTTTGGTGAATATGATATCTTAGTAAAAATAAAGTGTGAAAACATTGATGCAATCGGTGATATAGTTATTAAAAAGATAAGGGCTCTAAAAGGCGTAATGGATACGAAAACGCTCATTGGAACTAAAAGTTTAGGTGGGGAAACATAGACTTTTTTTATTGTTTTCTCTGTTGACGGGCAAGATATCTGAATCTTTCACCTATTACGGAAACTTCTGCTACGAATCTTATTTCGTGTTTTTCTTCTTCAGTTGATACTTGCCCTACGATTAACATTTTTTCTCACTTTTCATTACATACATTTCATGTTAATTGTTAACATGATTCACTATAATATTATTTGTCTTTAATACTATAAATAAATTTCTATTTTTTTAAAAATATTTAATAATATTTTGACTAAAAAGCTGTAATTTAAAAATTATCTAGTCTTCCTTCCATTTTGTAAGAAATACACCTGCAATAAAAAATATAAATGCAAATGCTACAACAAAACCTGTGAAAAAAAGTGTTTTATCAAGATCTGCATGAATCATAGCATTTCTGAGACCTTCATTTACATAGTACAACGGCAGAACTTGTGCAACCGATTGTAAAAAATCAGGCATTTGATCAAGTGGGAAAAATGTGCCAGCAAGAAACATCATAGGAAAAGTGATTGCCCCTCCAGCCATATCAGCGGTTTCTTCTTCTTTAACAAAACGACCTATTATCATCCCAAGTCCTGAAAACATGAAACTTGTACAAATTATTATGATAAAGAAAAAGATATTTATTTGAATATTTAGACCCCATGCAATAATCCCAACTAACATTATAACAAAAGTTGAAATGAAAGAGAGAAACAGCATAAAAAGCATCTTTGAAAAAATCCATTCAACTCTTGTCACAGGCATAGTCAGTAGTTTACGAAGGATTCCATCTTTACGGTATTTCGTATTCCGCTCTATACTACCATAAATCATCGAAGTCATAATTGTAAAACCAATCATCCCTGGAACAAAAAAATCAATATAAGTGAAATCTTCGCCAAAGGTTTTTTCTTCATCTAAACCGACGACGGTTTTTCCTTGTGTAAACCCCATGTTGTACTCATAGAGCACGCTTGATACGATGCTTTTAATCACTCCTGTTGTAGTTTGTTCAGAGGGATCAACATAGAACATGAGATTAACCGAAGCATTCGTATCAACAAAATAGGATTGTAACGTCTCAGAGAAATCTTCTGGAATCTGTAACGCTACTGATTTATCTTCATCGAGCATGTATTCAGTGATATCCTCATCACTGTCAATTTCAATAATGTTAAGAACAGAGATATTTCTCAAGATACCTACGAAATCTTCAGAGAACTCAGAATTATCAAGATCCTGCACAACTAGATCATATTCTATGTTACCTGCGTCAGAGAAAATAGCGCCAAAAATCATTATTAAAAGCACTGGAAATAGAATAGTCCAAAAAACAGTTCCTTTGCTACGGAGCCATGATCTAACTCCTAATATCAAATCTGTTTTTATAAATTTTAGATTCATGCAGCCCCCTCCGAAAGTCTAGCACCAGTAAGTTTAAGGAATATCTCTTCGAGATTTGAACGCCGGATATCAATAGTGTCATAATCAACACATTCATGTTTCAATATTGAAAGTATCTCAAGAATACGTTCTTTGTAATCTATCCTAACAGCGACATCGCCATTCCCCTCTGTTTTAGCTTCAAAACCATGGCTTCGAAGAACACCAACAGTACCCTTTGATTTACAATTTTTAATACGTAAAATACTTTCGTCTCCATATTTATTTATGAGTTCATCAAGAGAACCCTCAGCGATAATTTTACCCTTATGGATAATCGCGATATGATCAGCGAGATACTCTGCTTCCTCCATATAATGAGTGGTGAGAAAAACAGTTTTTCCTCTATTTCTTAACCCCGCAATAACCTCCCAAACCTCTCTACGAGCCTTTGGATCCAAACCAGTAGTTGGCTCATCAAGAAAAATAATTTCAGGATCATTCACCAACGCAATAGCCACACCAACTCGTTGTTTCAACCCCCCAGATAGATTTTTGTATAACATGTTTTCACTAGTTTTGAGGTCCATAGAAACTATTATGCTATCGATATCTGCATGGTTCTGAAATAGACTTGAAAAATATACCAAGGTCTCCCGCACAGTAAGTCTTTCAAAGGAAAGAAACTCTTGCGGAAGAACACCGATTTTCTCCTTCATTTCATCAAACGATGCTTGGATATCTCTCCCGAGAATCTTAATATCACCTGCCGTTGGTTGACGAATTGATTCGACCATTTCAACAGTTGTTGTTTTACCAGCTCCATTAGGACCAAGAAACGCAAATATCTCGCCTTTTCTCACAGAAAATGATATATCGTCAACCGCTACAAGGTCTCCGTACACCTTTTTCAAATGCGATACCTCTATAGCAGCATCCTCCAACAAGGACAATTTTTCAAAGGTGACTTTACCTACTGCGTTACATTCGGGGCAAGTTATTTTAACAACTTCTCCAGGGTTACCAGAACAAGTTATTATTTTGCCGCAATTAGGGCATCGAACTTTTTTCTCAACCATAACTATCTCTTTTAATTAGCAGGGCAATATAAAAACTAGTATTTATTACTAAGGGTTATAAGAGTTTCTTATCTATCAAATTCATATTCTTATCAAATGTATAAACAATAGGGACACCTGTTGGAATCTCAACATTAGGTATTTCTCGTTCCGATACATTCTCTATATACATCGTAATAGCACGAAGACTATTACCATGAGCCGATACTAGAACTGTTTTATCCTCCTGTAAAACCTTCAAAATATGTTTTTTAAAATAAGGAGTTGTACGTTCACATGTATTTTTTAAACTTTCACCACCAGGTGGCTTTACATCATAGCTACGTCTCCAAAGATGCACTTGCTCATCACCATGTTTCTCTCTTGTCTTTTGTTTATTTAAACCCTGAAGATCTCCGTAATATCTCTCTGCTAAATCCACAGACATATAAATTGGAATCTCAGTCTTGGGATCACTAGTATGGTGTTCCCAGTCATGTATCCGTTTTTCTTCATGATAAATAATCGGCGTTCTTTTGCTATTAGATTCAATCAAAATATAATGAAGCGTTTGAATAGCTCTAAGCATATGTGAAACATACATCGTATCAAACTCAACATCTTTGAGTTTTTTACCAGCAGAAATCGATTCCTCGATTCCTTTTTTTGAAAGAGGAACATCAACCCATCCTGTAAAACGATTCTCAAGATTCCACTGTGACTCCCCATGTCTTACCAATATCAAACGTGACACAATAACCACCCTTTTTATATGTCATATAAATTGTAGTATTTATCTTTTAGATAATTTACAAAAACCTTTGAATTCAAACCTTCACCACATGCTTTTTTAATTATTTCATCAGCGGTCATCAATCGACCATATTTATGAACATGTTCTCTCAGCCAAGATAGTATATTTCCAAATTCTCCTTTGTCAATTTCATTATATATATTTGGATTTTCTTCTATGATTTTTTTGAACAGCTGAGACGCATAAATTGTTCCAATAGCATAAGTTGGGAAATAACCAAAACTACCTCCACTCCAATGCATATCCTGCAAAACTCCTTCTGTATCAGTTTTTGGAACAACGCCTAACAATTCGTTCATTTTTTCATTCCAAACCCGGGGCAAGTCCGATACCTTGATATTTCCATCGATGAGGTCGAGTTCAATTTCAAACCGCAGTATTATATGGAGACAATAGGTTAATTCATCAGCTTCAATTCTAATAAAAGATGGTTCTACCATATTAACGTAAAAATACCATGTCTTCAAATCCATATCATTTAGCTGCTGCGGAAGGCTCTTTTGGAAGATAGGGTAGAAATAATTCCAGAAATAACGACTACGGCCAATCATGTTCTCCCAGAAACGAGATTGAGACTCGTGTAAACCAACGGATGGAGCATCAGAGATGACAGTATCTTTATAATCATCTTTCGGCAATCCAAGCTCATAAAGTGCATGACCCGCCTCATGCAGAGTAGAAAAAAATGCAAAAAGTGGCTGTCCACGTCCATAATTTGTCGTAAAACGGACATCATCGTTTCCAACTGATGTGGTAAACGGATGCGTAGAAACATCCAAACGTGTTCTATCACTAGGCATCAGCATCTTTTTAATCAAAAAATAGCAGAGCTCCTTCTGATCATCTGCATCAAACTTTAACTTCAAATTCTGCTGTTTTCTAAAAAGTTCACTATCCTTGATCCTGGTAAAAATCTCAACCAAGCGGGGTTTCAAATAAGAAAACGCCTGTTTTAATTGTTCAACGGTCATCCCCTCCTCATAATCATCAAGAAGACTATTGTAAGGGTGACCAGGTAATCCAATGTATTCGCAGTATCTCTTTTGGAGTCCCACGATTTTTTCGAGATAGGGTGAGAATCTATTGAAATTGTTGTTTTCTCGTGCCTCATCCCATGCAACATATGCAAGGCTCGTAGTCTTTGACAGTTCCTCAACAAACTCAGGAGGAATCTTCCGGGCTTTCTCAATGTCTTTTTCCAGTCTCTTTACAACTATTTGATCTTTTTCCTCGAGTTTATTTAGAACATCATGATTTGATAGCATTCTTATATGCTTCCATAGTTCATCTGAGATAAGTCTCTCATGCGATAGTCGTGATATAAGGGATATCTGATCAGAGCGTTCTGTTGCCCCCTGAGTTGGCATATAGGTTTTCTGATCCCAGTCAAGTAGCGCACCTATGCCGCCGAAAATAGAGAGTTCTTTCTGTATTTTATGGATATAATTAAGTGATTCTTTCATACGTACTCCTCAGATTAAATCTCGAGTTCTATGCCGATAGGACAATGATCAGAACCCATAACATCCTGCATGATAAATGCTTTTTTCACATGTGGTAAAAATTCTTTATTTACAAAAAAGTAATCTATCCTCCATCCGACATTTCTCTCCCGGGCTCGGGTTTTTAAATCCCACCAGCTGTATTGCTCTGGTTCTTTGTTAAAATACCGGAATGTATCTATGTACCCATGGTCAGTAAACGTGTCTATCCATGCACGCTCAATTGGTAAAAACCCAGAGATATGTTCGTTTTCCTTTGGTCGCGCAAGATCTATTTCTTTATGGGCTGTATTAAAATCCCCACATACCACAATATTTTTTCCATCGGCTTTTAAATTATCAGCATAGCCGAGAAAGGTATCATAAAAATCTAGTTTGTAATCTAATCGCTCTTGATTTTTTTTACCATTTGGAAAGTATATATTGAAAAGTGTAAAAGATGGAAATTCGGTAATAAGGGTTCTTCCCTCATTATCGAATCTTTCAATTCCAAATCCTTTTTTGATATCTATTGGTTTTTCTTTAGTAAATGTCGCTACACTGCTGTACCCTTTTCTTTCTGCTGAATTCAAAAAAATATTGTATCCAGGGGTGTTTCTTAGATGTGGTGGTACTTGTTCTGGTTGGGCTTTTGTTTCTTGTAAACAAAGAATATCTGGTGATTCTTTTTTGAACCAGTCAAATAATCCTTTTTTATCAGCTGCACGTACACCGTTTACATTCCATGAAAAAATTTTCATACAGCATTATGTATAGGAAACTGAGTGATAAGATTAATCTTTATTTTGTGCTGTCGCTGGGTTTTTCACATTTGCAGGCATAGGATTAACTGCTAGAAGACATTTT
>Ga0209636_10002411_pt1 | contig 19038 bp, 13 predicted proteins | sample DeeMarSWOR152_54_FD_187464 | JGI IMG/M metagenome (GOLD analysis project Ga0209636, IMG submission 187464) | Marine sediment microbial communities from White Oak River estuary, North Carolina - WOR-1-52-54 (SPAdes) (version 2) | ecosystem: Environmental > Aquatic > Marine > Intertidal zone >... | reverse complement strand
GCCAAAGCTCATGTAAAAGTCGAAATTGTTGGCGAAGACCGTGTCCACGGTCCCCATTCCCTGGTGCCAACGATTGAGGATGCCCTGGTGGTAGAGGATCGGGTTTGCCGCCACCGTGATCAAGAGTCCTACAAGCCCTCCGATCACGGCCCAGAAGGGAAGGACCATTCCAACGAATATGAGCCCCAAATCGAGTTGGATTCCGGTGGCCACCGCGGGCAGAACTTCCTCGGTGTGGCGCGTTAGTTCGACCCAGGGAATGGGAATCAACCGGATCGGTTCGGTGAAAAGAAGGCTCGATAGGGTGGGCAGAAGGACATAGATCCCACCAAAGGCAAGCCCGATGACGCCGCCAATGGAGAAAACGCGCCATTTCCAGCTCTTCTGCTTATCTTCAGTTGATTCGGCCAGGGCCATCGTGCCCAGGGCGCCCACTGGGGCCATGGGAAAGGGGAGTTTCTCCACATCAGAGGTAATCCGGTACAGGGCATACCCCAATCCAAACTGGTCGACCCGCTGGATGATCTGGGCCCCGATCAGCAAGAGCATGGGAATCAGCCAGTCACGATGGAAAAAGGTCCGCTCCAACAGTGAGGTAGACTCCGACGGCGGCGCCACCCAGGTGGGAATGTAGTCGGTTAATCCCAGCATCTTGGCGGCATCGGACTGCACAAGGTACTGGTTCCACAAGAGACCCTGGAACGGGGAAGCCAAGGCAGCCCCTGCCATGTAGTAGAGGAGGAAAATCTCCTGCTGCCTCAGTTCTGTGTAGGATCGCTTGGCCATCTCGGCAAAGAGGATGATGGTGACCCACCGTGCAGCAGGACCGATGCCAGTACCGATAACCAGCTGGAGATACATGCTCCCGGGCATCATGAGAAAGCCGATGAAGATTGCCCCCACGATGGTCTTCCAGTTGAAGCCCTGCTCGAAATGGTCCGGCGCTTTTAAGAGGTCTCTGTATTCCTGTAGTTCCCTGTCCTCGTACATGGAAACCTTCCTTCGGCAGTGCTCGTAGCAGCGCTCAAGGCTCCGGATTCTAAGTTGAAAGTCTTGAGTTCTGATCCCTTACAGCTGTAAGATATAACCTCAAAGTTTTGGCTATGTAAACTTTTTCTTCCTATCTTTATTATGAATTGGGAGAAACATGAAGAAAAAAATAGCCGCAAGGTCTCTGAAAATCCGTTTCGAGCTCGGAACTCAGTCAGGCAGGACCTGGAAACTCGCCTCACCAAACAGCCCGATAAGGGCCCAGATTCCTCCCATGAGGAAATCGCCGATAATCAACCCTACAAAGAAATAACGGAGCCTTTTGAAGAGAACAACCCCGCCATAGCGTATGCAAAGAGCATTGCAGAGCCATCCCAAGAAAAAGCTGAACCAGAGAATCCGCATGGCCGAGCTGTAGGCGGTCAGGTACCCGATAGGATGAATAGGCCACCAGTAGAACCAATGATAGCAGATCACCAGAATGAGCATGACGAGCGCCCCCGCCACACAGAAGACCATCACCCAGTGACCGGGTCTTACGGGCGACTCGATCAGGCTGTAGATGTTTTCATAGACCGCCACCGTGGTACGATTAGCCCAATCCAGTTGAAGCTCTCTCACACCGAATTTGTAGCAAAGGAGCAACATGGACAGAAGAGAGACAACCACGCCGGCCACCAGGGTAATAGATATGCCGCCAATAACCATCCGCCTGCTAAGCATCTCATGGGTGATCTTGCGGGCATGCAGTAGAGAGGGCATCAGGGATTCTCTCAGGTCCACAAAAAGAACCTTCTGGACGACCCCGGCAACGAGGATCCCGACGCTGGTGAAAAAACGGGGACCAAAGAAGGCGATGAGTCCGTCGAGGGGGGCGACGGTCAAGGTAAAGTAGGCGATTCCCCCCTGGCAGATGACGCGACTGGCAACGAGCATGACCATGAAAAAGGCTGCCACCACCAAGAAAGAGACCCAAAGGGGTATCCCGAAATAGTGGCACCAGATCATAATCCCGAGGGTCCCGATGACAAACCCCCAGAAGGCCACCCGGGTGGAAAGCCACTCTCCCTCAGAAGCATCTCCTTTTCCAAACCGAAAGGCCTGCCGCAGCACATCCAGAAGATGGTATCGGGCCAGCCACAAGAGAAAGAGGAAAAAAACCCCGTACGCTCCAATCATCTGTGTCTCCTCTGGCCGGGAAAGGGTTGGGCCGAAGGTGATCCCTAGGGTGGCGGCCGGTATGTTGTAGCCCAGGAGACTCAAAAGGCCGATTAGCAGGCCCCCCAGGATGAAGAAGAACCAGAAGGAAAAGGACACCTGCTTTGAGGTAAGGAAGGCAAAGCCGATAAAGGCCGGGTAGATATAGATCTTGAGCTTGTGAAATCCAGAAAAAAGACCGTGCTTCGGGAAATAGGGACCGGCCAGGATCAGGGTGGGGATCTGGGGAACCGAGGGATAGTAGAAATGGAGCCCATTGATCAAGTGGAGAAATACAGGCACCAACAGGCCAGCCAGGAGAAAGCGATTGGTGAAAAAACGGCCCAGCCCTTTTTTGTCCACGGCTTCTTCCATCAACAGAGGAACCTGCAAGAGGGGAAAATTCATCCTTTCATTGTGAAGCCACTGCCTGCTCAAGAGGTTCACAAGGCAGATCATGACAAAATAACAGAGGAGGACAAAACTACTCCAGGCAACAAGAGGCGGAACCCATGCTTCCCAAGGGATCTGCCGGAGGACATCCAACCATCCCATCTGGCGCCCCCCGACAAGGCCATTGTAAAGGCCTTCTATGGCCTTCTGGTTTTGGGGATACAATGCCTTGGGGAGGAGGGGATGCAGAACTTCTTTCCAGCGGTTCCCCACAGTAGCGAAGTGATAGGGGGCCGTGAGACTGATGAAGAATGTGCGGGCCAGTCCGGTGTAGGCGATCCCTGACACGAGGGCCATCAGGACCCATACGAGCAAGAGCTCTTTTCCCGTGAGCCAACTGCGGCCTTTGTATGCCCTTGCGATGGCAGCGACCAGAAGGGTCATCCACACCAAAATGAAAAAAGGGGCCAGGGGAAAGTGCCCCCCTCCAAGCGGGGTTGCCTGGCGGTAAGCGTTATTGAACGGGGTGATCCCGCAGATGGCTACGGCAAGGACCAGTCCCACCAGCACAGCCCGCAATCGGATACTGCCACCTGTTCTTTCCGAATCATCCGCCTTGGACAAAGTCTCGAGGATGGGTTCCGGTTCCCTTGTATTGTCTTTTCTGTTCACAGCTCGAGGCCTACGTTTTTGTCCTTTTGCTCTGCATCAAGCACCCCCTCATAGCGGCCTTGTGCTACCTCATCGAGAGAACGCCACACCAAAAGCTGCTTGCGCAGTTGATTGATGAATGTCTTGTTCATTCGTCTCCAGGCGTTTGCCTCCCCTGCCTCCCGTACCAAGCGGATTTTGATCTCCAGAAACCCGGGATCCTCGGTCGCGGGACGGAATTGCACATCTACCCTCTGCATGATGCCGAAGTCAAAGGGGGCAAGCCACACGTTCGTGCGGAGGTGGAGGCAAGCCTCGTAACTACAGTTAACCTCTGTGCACTCAGATTTTTCCTTGGCGATAATTGGGAGTGTGGGGCACAAAAAGACGAAGTCTGTAGCTCCGGCGGAGAAAAGTCCATGGGAAACATCCTGGTGTGCCTTGAAATAGGTATTCAGATACCCCGCGACACCCCGGAACTCACTATACTTCATGAGGGCTGGGAGGGTGACTTCAAGGGCATTGCCTTGAGAATCAGGGAGCTTCCATGATCGGTTGACATCGGGAATGGCGATTTCTACTGCCACCCTGGATGGATAAATCACGGAAACCAGCACCACCAGAATCACCAGGAGCATGGCCGCCACCCCTGCAAGGGAAGAGTAGTTCACCGTTATACCGGTCCAGAGGGAAGATCCGGAAAGGAGGCTTGCGGTTGTTTGTGCCAGAAGGTATCCGAGGATTACACTCAATACTGCAAAAGCCATGGCCTCGGCTATGAAGAGAAATGAGACATGGGAGGGCGCCAGTCCCACCGATGTATAGGTGCCAATCTCCTGTTTCCTTTCGTACACGCTGCCGATCATGGTATTGAGGACAATAAAGACCGAGATCATGAGGGGGATGACGATATTGGGAACACCGCTGTAACTCAGGGTGTCGCTGGCATGGTACAAAAAGGTTCCGTCCGGTTCACCGCTGTAAAGTGTGAGCGTGAACCGGTCCACCAGGTGCTGTGCCATGGTCCGGATTTCCTTCTCGGATACGGGACGGACGGCGACGCTCTTGAACCGGCCTCCAGCCGCCAGAAGGGTCCGGTGCGGTATGATTAACGTGAGGTCTCCGGAGATATGCCGGTATCGGCTTTGAAAGGCCCGGACATCCTCACCCGATTCAAGGGCCTCCATCTCCACCTCTGTCATCTCCGTTGAAACCTCACTTGGAAAGGTGACCGGGGTCAATGGTTCCCCGTCCAGGTCGGATCGTTCCTGGAGTCTTTTTCCGGAGAAAGTCCCCACCACATCAAAAGGGATACCCCACAGCAGGACAGCAGAGCCTTGTGGCCGGTTTGGATCGATTCCAAGGTTTCGAGCCATCCGCTCAGGCAAAAGGACCGAATGCCGCTCCTCTTGCCGGAACCACCTTCCGGCTACAAGAATCCGGTCAAGCCCAGAAACGCGGGCTTCCTCTGCAGAGAGCCCCACAAGCCCCTGAGCCTCATAGGTGCGGTCTTTGAATCGCACCGGAATATGCGTTGTCTGGGTCCTGTCCTCTGACTCCAGCCAGACCCGTGGGGCCACCAGGGCCTTTCCTTCAAAGGCGTTCGAGAGGATGCTGAGGGACTCCGGCGGCAGATCTTGCCAGTTGATATTCTTCAACAGGAAACCCTGGTACGGGGCGCCTTTTGTGTATAAAAGGCGCGCACGGTGCCGCATGGTCTTGACCGAGGTAAAGCTCATGATGGTAAAAGTGAGGATGATCAGGGTGATACAGGTGAGGACGGTCCTGACACGACGTCGCCGCAGGTTACTCACACCCAGGAAAAAGGCTGCAACAAAGGCCTTCCAGCGAGTGACCTCGCCGGTCTTTATATGCCTGGCCCGACTCTGGAGGAGGACCATCTCCTGTTCGAACCTGAAAAAGATGATCAGGGCCACCATCAGGGAAAGGCCAATGATGAAAAAGGCAAGGATCACCACCATGGGAGTGTAGGCGAGCTGAAATGCAGGATGGACCTTATAGATTAAGGCTATAACGAGGATCAGTATCGCAAAAAATGCGACAATCCTTTTGTGAATGTCCGAATAGGAAAAGACTAGACGTTCCATGCAGAAGGCAAAAGGGACAAAGAGGGCAATGTAAAACAGGACGCCAAACAGGACGTCCTTCTGGGTTTTTTCCACATGGTTGTACACACGGCTGGCCAGGGCCCAGGACCTTGTGGCGGCATCAGCAAATCGGTCGTACAATTTTGCCTCAAGGGCCAGTTCGGCCTCTTCTAATGCCGCGGTTCCTTCTTGCTGAAGCTCACGAATCCTTTCATTGTATATTCCATGCCCTTCGAGATTGGCGATCCGGGGCCCAAGGAGCGCCCACATATCGCGGGCCACCCTAAATTCGGTATGATGTATGAAGGGCCAATCCTCTACCCGGTAGCCGACTCCTTCTGGTCGTTTGTCGGTGGCGTTGGTGAGAATCATTTTCTTTTGAAGGACCGTATCGGAGAGGGTCATCTTAAGAGGCGTTCCGGGTTCCACATAGATGGAAGAGATGATGGAGGACCGGGTGTCAGTCCTGCTGAACCAGTAGCGCAGCGGTAGTGCTTCCCGTCGGCCGTCAATGAGCTGGATCTTGGTCATGTGCCGGAAACAGCACGGTTCGAGCAGGTTGAAAATAGTAGTTTGGTTGCAGGCAAACATCACCAGGTCTGTTTCCATGGATTTTCGTTGCATTGTGAGCCGGTAGGCAGCCTTGCCGGTCTGCTTCTTATCGATGGCCCATACCACCGATCCGGTGTCAGGTTCAAACCGGTACCCTTCGATGATCACCTTATCCAGGACGTGCTTTTTATCAGCCACCCCTTTGATGTGAAACGTTCCCATGGTATCGACCATGGCATAGTAGCGGCCCGGACCCTGGTAAGCCAGGATCATGCTCCCGGCAGCGGGCTGGTCAGGAAAGAGTTCACCATGGCGAAGGAAATTGGCCCGCCCCGTCACCGTGGCAAACCCGTCTCTGGGAAGATTTCCGGTTTGAAGGAATGGAGCCTGGGACAGCTGATTCACCAGGCCGCATACAAGGGCACTCTGCCTCAAGGCATACGCCCAGTTCACCTTCTCGGGAAGGTCATAGGGTGTGCCCCACAGGGGTCTTGCATCATTGACCGTCACCAGGCTTACCCCCAGGTATCCTGCGAGAGCGCTCACCTCCCCTCCCAGGTAGGGGCGATCAAGAAAATAGCTCTGCCATGAACGCAGACCGCTGGGCCGAAGGGTGTCGTGGAACAGGGAGGGATGCCCAAGGGATGGCTCCACGACTGATGCCCCATGACGTAAGACTTCATCCAGAATACTGTAGGCGGCTACCCTGCTGATCTTAGGCTTTAGGGGGTAGAGCCAGCCCTTGTTGAAGGCACCAATTCCGTCCCCGTGGCTGGAAAGATGGAGTGAGACCACTGCCGCAAGATCCATGGCCTTCACAAGCGACCGAAAACCGCGCGCACTTTCAAGGATTCTGAGCTGATCTTGGGCATCACTCAGAACCGCCTCATGGTCCTTTGCCGCCAGGGGAATCAACTCATTGAGCGCCTGTTTCTCCTCCAGGGTGAGATCTTTGAAGGTGTTGCGCCAGCCAAGACGCCGAAGCAGAAGGCGGGAACGAGCCAGTTCCTGGATAATATCCTGATTGGCTCTGGCTTTTTCCTGCAGGCGAAGGTGCATGAGCTGGCGGGAGATCTTGTCCACCTCTGTTTTGATCCGTTCGGCCACGGCCTCTCGCAATAGCCTGTCTGACGATTCGTCTCTTGGCCTCTCAAAAGATGCGCTTCCGAGAGCATCTATGATTTTGCGAGCCCTCTTGACGATAGCCTGGAGCTTCTCTTCCGTGTTTCTCAGGTCCTTGGACCTGGCGCGAAGGCTCCAGATCAGTTCACGCATGCCGGCTAATGTCTGGGCATGGCCGCTTGTTGCCACAAGGAGAATGGATCTGGCAGGAGGGGTTCTCTTCAGGGCCCGGGCCAACTCCAGAAGAGTAGCCACACCGCAGGCCTCATCGGCCCCGGGTGATCGCCCGAAAACCGTGGTGGTGCTGTCATAGAAGGCTTCCACCAGCATCAGCTCCTCCCGGAGTTCGTGATCAGTACCGGGAATCAGGCAATAGATGTTTTCGCCGGTGGCCTTTTGCCACGTCATTTGAGAGGTGAGACGGATACTGGAGGTGACACGGCCCGTTGGCAGGTCTTCGAAGGGACCAAACAGTTCCCGAACGACTGAAAGCGCTATCCAGAAGCGGGGAAACTGGATGGGGGAAAGCTCCATTTTTTCTTCAAAATATGTTCTGGGCGTGGAACCCCGGTCCACGTAGATCAGGGCCTTTGCACCGAGCGTTGCTGCATGAAGCCAGTTCTTTCCAGAGTCGAGTTCCATCAGGATGATGGCATCTGCAACCTCTTTTCCATTGAAGTTTTTGAGTTCGCCCGGACCGACGTATATAAGAGGACCTTCTATACCTTGCGGGGAAATGGCCTCCGGAGATATGATATTGGATCTCATAGGTTGGATGGGAAGTGAGAGCCCTCGGTCCGGCAAAATCATGGTGCTTCCACCATCGCGGCACACAGGGACTGAAAATCGATGGGACCCCACCTGATCGAATCCGATCTGGGATAGAGCCTTCTTGATGTATGCGGCGGCAGTCTCCCAACCAGGGGTACCGGTACTCCTGTCCCCCAGAGATGCCAGGGTGCTGATGACGCCCATAAAATGATTTGATCGAGTGTCTTGGATCCCTGCCGTGGCAGGGGGGCTCAGTAAAAAGAACCACAAGGGAATCAGAACAATCCACTGCCCCTTCTGTGCACTTTTAAAGATAGACATTCTCATTAATCTTAACGGGCCAGCAGACCATGTAAGCTGGCATCCCCATTTCAACTCGCTCATTCTCTGACGCCGATCTGTCCTACTGAGATAGACAGCTCCTCCCGATTCTCGATCTTTTCGATTCGCCCATCGCGGATCCAGACTACCTGATCGGAGACGTTCAGCATCTTGAAGTCATGTGTTGCTGAGATGACCGTTACCCCTCTCTCCTGGCTCAGTTCCTTGAGAAGCTCGATAATCTCCTCCCCCGTTGTTAGGTCCAGGTTGCCTGTGGGCTCATCAGCCAAGACGATGGCCGGATCATTGGCGAGTGCCCGCGCCACGGCGACACGCTGCTGCTGACCCCCGGAAAGCTCAGAAGGCTTGTGGCGAAATCGGTCCCCCAGTCCCACCAGTTCAAGGAGCTGGATTCCCTTCGCCACTGCCGCATCGTTGTTCATCCCGGCGAAAATCATGGGAAGCGTGACGTTCTCTAAGGCGGTCATAACCTGGATGATGTTGAAGGTCTGAAAGATGTAACCGATCTTCCGACACCTGAGCCAGGCCAGTTCGTACGCGTCGAGCTGGGCAATATCGACCTCGTCGATAAAGACCCTGCCGGATGTGGGCTTGTCTAAACCGCCGATCATGTTGAAAAGAGTGCTTTTCCCGGATCCGGACGGCCCCATGATGGAAATATAATCCCCGGCAGCAATCTCAAGGTCCACACCTTGTAAGGCGTGGACCTCCACCTTGCCGAGCTGGAACGTCTTGGTCACCTTGGAAACGCGGACAATATTTCGAGGCTCTGCCATGGCTTGTCACCCGACTATTTCATTGCGTCTTGGAAAACCACGCTGCAAGCTACTGCTCGATTCGCATGGCCTCGACAGGCTGCATCCTGGCAGCCACAATCGCAGGATACATAACCCCCAGCAAGCTAAGCAAGAATCCCACACCTATAGCAGAGACTGTTGATAGGGCTATATCTGTCCATGAGAGGGTCGTTACGGCCGCAGTGCCAAAGCTGAAAAGGGCATTGATCAGGGAGAAGAGAGCCCCTGCCATGGCTCCCACGCAGGCCCCTCCCAGGCCTTCCATACCCGCCTCAAGGAGAAAAAGCCTCAGGATGAACCGGTCCAAGGCTCCCAGGCATTTCATGGTTCCAATCTCCCGGAAACGTTCGGTTACCGACATGAGCTGGGCGTTTACGATTCCAACCACGCAGACTAAAAGTGACAGGATTACAATCCAACGTTGTTTAGGGGTGCTGCCCAAAGTGGTGTCTTCCGGTCTAACATCATAACCGGACCGGATCAATGCCTGGCGCAGCCCTGGCTCCTGGGTGGACAGAAGACCGTTCGCCACATCTGTACTCACACTGACAAAGCTGAGGAAGGAGACCGCCAGGACAAGGCTCATAGTGGTGATCAGGGAGCGGAAAAAACGGACCTGGATACTTTTTAGAGAGATCTCCACCGACTTCTTGAAAGGGAGGACCACCAGTCGGTCCACAGAATCCGATCCTTTTGTCGCCCTTGCGGGGATCTGTTTGTCTTTCACGACCTAAATCCCTTGCATCAGAAGATTTAAAAATTCCTGACGGACCTGTTGTATCCACAATCATAGGCCTGTCCCTAATATATCAGTATCGCCCTATGGTGTCAATTCTGATGCCCCTTGACTCAAGGCCACGTCATAGTCAAACATAGCCTGTTGATCTTTAACCTTACTGGTGGGTATGGGTATTTTTTCTTTATTATGCCTTTGAGCTAAACACGTTACAGGGTTGATAGAAGAAGGGATTGGCCTTTCATTTTTTCCTGATAAGATAGATTCCGTCTCTTATATCAAGCATTACTTTTTCCACCCGGTCATCTCGTTTTATCTTTTCATTAAATGCAGCAATTGCCCGGGCATTCTCATTGGTAATCTTATTGGTCAGGACCTTTTTTCGCCAAAAGACATTATCGACAAAAATAAGCCCTCCCTGACGTAAAATGCGCAAAGCTTCATCAAAGTATTGGCTGTAGGAAGTCTTATCTGCATCAATAAAAACAAAGTCCATACTTTCACTGGAGAGTTCGCCGAGAGTCTCTATTGCAGGTCTCAATTCCAGACGAATTTTTTTTCCGTGCGGGCTCTTCTTGAAATAACTCAAAGCTATGCTGGCAAACTCTTCATTGGTCTCGCAGGTCGTTAAGGTTCCGTCATCAGGGAGGGCTTCCGCTATCATTAATGAAGAATAACCGGTAAATGTGCCAACTTCTACGGCATTCTTAGTGCCTGATATTCTTATAAGCAATTGCAAAAATTTTCCTTCGACTTTACCAATACTCCACCAGGCTCGCCCGGTTTTTTCTTCGGTTTCTTTTAAGAGTTCTTGAAGGAGTGGAGAAACCTCGTCGGTATGTTCATCAATGTATTTCCCGATAACCGCTCCTATGTCTCTTTTCATAATCACGCTCCCCCCACTTATTTTCGAATGAAATGTACCGGGCTTTTGAGATTGTATTTCCGACATCTCTCGTGGCATTCGATCTGCATGTGCCATGTGTCCCCGAAAGCGGTCCGGACGAAATCCAAGAGGTTGAATCGCCTGTTGCGTATGAATTTCAAGGGATACCCCGAACTAAATTCATCCAAATCCATGCCGAGGTCGCCTTTTAAATCGTACTCGGGGCGAAGGGTCAAGAGCATCTCGAAGCGAGACAGTCGCTCAAGCCCTGCGAGGCATGCCTGAAGTCTAAATTTTTTCACGGTACTTCTACCGATGAAATCGATCATCATGCCAACATCAAAGATCTCGCCCAAATCGCTCTTTGTAAAGTCGGCAGCGTGAAATTCTACGTTAGATAGACCGTAGTGGGCTGCTAGCATCTCGCAGCCTCGGATGATTTCTTCATTGATATCGATTCCAACCACCTTCTGAGCCCCGAGACGAGCCGCAAGAAAAGTATAGTGCCCGAAGTTGCAGCCCAGATCAACGACGGTTTTTCCGCCAAACTCGACGGACTGTAGTGTTTCGGGAATTATGTCGTCCAATGTCCCTCTTGCCCGTGCGACGAGTTTGCCCTCTTTGTCATAAATGGGACGCCAGAGGTTCTCATACCCAACACGATCAAAAATCGGTTGTAGCTGTGTTTTCAGATCTATGATCTAAATTTCCCTCCTCTCTACGAAGCGTCTAACTCGGGAGTTGATATGCGGCTTTATCTCTGTCAGATTTTTTCGGAGCCACCGGATGTCCGGCGTTTTGGAAAGTATTTGAAATCCTGCATAAAACTTCCCGCGGTTAATCCTAGGAACAGGATTTAAGCAATCGCGTATTCCAAAGGCAGCCTGCGAATCACTCAAGGACGAACTCCCTTCTTTGGGTAAAAAAATCATAGATAAATGAGAATTGTGAGTCAAGCAAGTAATCGTCTCTGAGAGCCCTTGATCGTGTGCGGACCGTTCAGGAGATGCCACCCAGTTCTTTGAAGTGCACGATCCGACGGCTCAGATGGCGGGACAGTTTCTGTAAGAGAACTTCAAGAAACTCAAAGGCCCCATCGTTCATCCGCTGGTGATGGATCATGATCCCGCAAAGACCGCTCGCTACAGCATGACTCAGTTCAGTGAAAAGGTGATCCCAATCTGCAACGGGATTCACCTCCTTGCGGGTGTGCAAGTCGAGATTTACCGGAAAATCGGGCAATCCTTCCGGCGTTGACGGCAGGCTGTCCCGGCTTCGGGATACGGCATGGTAGCCAAGCTCTTTGAGCAATCTGAGTGTATTGAGATCACAGCGGTTCCAGGGAGGAGTGAATACAGGGTAAAAGTCTTGTTCCATATGAGTTTCAAGCCGGTGCCGGCCTCGAACAAGATCTTCCCTGATACGGGAGGAGGGCCTACTCGGTCCAAATTCCTGCTTTTCCCCTTTCACCTCGTGATTTATGTGTCTCCAGCCATGCTGGTGCCAGCACCAGAGGGATGGGGCCTTCTGGGCAAGTCCTTTAAGCTGTTGCCATCGAGGTCCGGTGAGCCATGCTGGAACCACTGCCAGGGAAAGGGGCACGCCGTATCGGGTAAAGAGTTCCATAAGACGGGCGAACCGTTTTCCGGGAACTGCCACGTCATCGGCACGGAAAAAGATGTATCCGGTGCCTCTTGCACAGGCCAGGTCGCATGCCTGGTCAATACAGCGCCCAATTCTTGATGCAAGATCCAAGGGTGGAGAAAGCCACAGGGGGGAAACCGAATGGGACACTACAACCTCCTTGAAGATTCCATCCATGATTCAAGCCATCTTGCCGTGTTTGGCGCACCGTCCAAATCGACACCGATCGGGGATCGCGACCACTGAGATAGTGCCCGGCTCATGATCGCAGCCAGGCGGGCGGGTGGAAGGTCATCGTTGTCCAGCAGCTCCACTAACCCCAATCGGGCCAGTCCCTCGGCTCGAAGGCGCTGCTCACGGTTCTGAGAAAAGGGCCACACCACCGCTGAAACCTGTGAGGCCAGGATGTTCATGCAGGTGTTGTATCCAGCCATGCTCACAGAGAGATCCGCAGCTGCAAGGTACGACAAAAAATCAGGGGTAAACCGGAACACCCGCGTCGTCTTGCTCGAAAGAGATTTCAGGCGGTCAAACTCCTCCTCGCCCATGAATGGTCCTGCAAAGACATAAAGATGGAGGATGTTTCCTGTTTCTATGAACCGGAAGGCACGCACCACAGCCTCCAGCAGGTGGGAACCCACCTTTCCCCCGCCCGCACTCGCTACCACGAGGACATCGGATTCTCCGATTCCGAGCTGCCGCCGGAGCCTGATCCTGGTATTTGGTGGGGGTTTTGGGGTTACATAGCCGGTATAGACAATGGGTATGGTAATATCACCAGTGCGTGAAAAGGTTTCATCAAGTTTGATCAGAGAAGGGTCAGCATGGACGAGCAGGGCATCAAAATAGCTGTTGAGCACACTAAGTACGCGTTTTTCATATGACACAGGATCCTTCTTTTCCACCAAGATATCTCGAAGGCTGCACACGACACGGCTCGGTGGCAAGTCTCTCCTGCGGATGTCTTTGAGGATTGGATCGAGCTCGAAACTCAAAGCCTTGCGACCAAAGGGATAGAGTTCCACGATAAAAAGATCGGGGGCTTCTCTTTCAAAGATATCCATAAGGAGTCTCTGCCGCTCTCCCTTGACCTGATCGACGGATCTGCCCTCCTCTGTGACGAAGAGGCTTTTGAAATCGCCATCCATCATAAGTCCCGGAAGCCTGATCTCCCGGACATGAGCAGGCAATGGAGTATCGATTTGTGGCCCGCCGGTAACCAGAACCACCTCGTGCCCTTCAAGGGCTTTGCAGATTTCAAGACTCCTGAAGAGATGGCCGATCCCCAGGACATGCTGACAGTATTGGAAGATCTTCATAGAATCTGTTTCACTGGTCGGGTTGGTTGAATTTGTTCAATTAAAACTCTATCTTAAGATCTTAAGGGAGCTTCAGGGCATTTATCTCTTCGAGTCGGAGCCCCTCCCTGTCGTGAATCAGCCAGTGAAGATGATTTGAAAAGAGGAAGGGGGGCTCTGTCGGGAGGAACTGTCGGCCGCAAAGACGGTAGACTAGGCATTTGATCACCCCCTCATGGGTGACCACCAGGATCTTTTCACCAGGCCATTTTTGATCTGCATCCTTTAGGGCGCTTTGACTTCTTTTCCACACCGCATTGCGATCTTCTCCGCCCGGGGGGAAAAACCGCCACCCTCCAGCCACCATCTCCGCCAGAAGCCGGGGGACTTCTTTCTTGAGCTGTGCCACCGTTTTACCGGTCCATTGTCCCCAGTCCTGTTCCCGAAGCCGGGAATCGTGAATCACCGGAACCTTCAAGGAAGCGTTGAGGAGGGCAGTGGTTTCCAGAGCACGACCCGCATCGCTTGCAATGATGCGACTCCACCGGTATGCTTTCAGGAGCTGTCCCCATTGTCTGGCCTGGATTTCCCCTTCAGGCGTGAGAGGACTGTTGTTTTGTCCCTGTATCCGCTTGTGCTGGTTCCATTCGGTCTCAGCGTGGCGCAAGAGAGCAAATCGTGTCACAGGATATTCCCCTGCCATCAATGGTCCTCACCACCCTTCAAGATTCTGGCACCTTTGGTGCGTATGCTGTTTTCCAGCACCCTTTCCATATTACCGTAGTTCTTTTCCAGATCGTGCACGGCACGCACGTAGGTGCGTGCTGCGTGCCCCATTTTCTGACGGAGACCGTTTTCATTCAAAAGCTGACCGATTGCCCGAACAAAGGTATCGAAGGCATTCAAGGGCACCAGAAATCCTGTGTTCCCCTCCTGCACCACCTCGGGGATACCGCCGTTGGCACAGGCAACCACGGGAAGGCCGCAAGATTGGGCCTCCAGAAAGACCATTCCCAGCGACTCTCGGAAACCGGGAAAGGCAAAGATGTCCCCTGCGCTGTAGAAACGGTACATACGTTCATGGGGAACTTTGCCCACAAACCGGACCCTGTCAGTCAATTGCTCTGCGGCAAGCTGCTGCAGATCTGGTCTCTCTTTTCCATCACCTGCGATCGCAAGGGACAGGGAAATGCCCTGGCGAACAAGGGTTCCGCAGGCACGGATAACCCATGAGAGCCCCTGTGCCTTGACTCCCGGGCGGAACATGGCGGCGGACACGACCACCGGTTCATTTCCAACGTTCCACGAACGGCGCAACTCGGCTCGCCCCCTGGCATCGAAAGAGAAATCCTTCGGGTAGATGCCGGGGGCCACGTAGCTAAGGCGGTGTTTGGGTAGTATACGCTCCAGGTTGACCAGGTCTTCCCTTCTGTTTGTGAAGACGTGCCGTGCAGCGCACAGGGCCATCTTGTTCAAGACATACCCGGGCAGGGTCCTCAAATCCCTTTTTCTTTTCGTGGAGTAGATCCCCTGAAAGATGACATAGGGAAGGTTGGTCCGATTACAGGCCGCAGGTCCCAGGAGATCCGGGGCCTTGTAATATGTGTGGTAGGTGAGCCACAGATCCGGTCGGATCCGGGCGATACCTCCCACAGCCCGGCGTTGCTCACGCAGGGCCTGTGGCCAGAGCCAAGGTTTCCAGTAGATCCACCGGGACCGGAGAGAGCTTGCCGTCCACACCTGATGCCCTCGTCTTGCGAGATAGTCGCAGAGTCCCGTAGCAATCACCAGATCGCCGGACGGGTGGGCATGGCCCAGGGGTTTGAAGGGAGGATAGAAAAAGATGCGCAAACTCAAATCCCCGCCTTTCTGTAAAGCGCGGCGAGATCACCTATGAGGACCTTGTTGTCGAATTGTCGGATTACACGCTCCCTTGCTTCAGAGATAACCCGTTCTCGCAAACCCCTTTCTGTCAGGAGCCGGGTCATGGCACGGGCCATTTTTTCCGGCTGACCGGGCGGGACCAGAAGACCGGTCTTTTCATCCTCCAACACCTCGGGAATGGCCGAAACACGTGTCGCCACCACCGGAACCCCCATGGCCATGCTTTCCAAAAAGACGTTTGGGATCCCGTCCCTGTCTCCATTGGGTGCCACCTCGCATCCCAGTACAAAGAGGTCAGCGTGCCGGAAATGATCCAAAACCACATGGTGCGGCTGGGTTCCGAGCCACCGGGTGACATGAGTGAGCCCCAGCTCTCTTATGAGGGACAAGGTGTGCTCACGATCGTCTCCATCGCCTATGAGGGTGTGCTCTATAGACAGTCCCTGGTCGCAGAGGTGCCTGAGAGCCCTGTATACGGTGGGCAAACCCTTTTTAGCTGTAATTCGGGCCACCGTAAAGAGTCGGTACGGACTAGAGGGATTTCCCTGTTCTCTATAACGTGAGAAGAGATCGATATCGATACCGTGGTAGATGCGGTGGATCGGAGTATTGTTCCCACGGGAAAGCCTCATCAGGTGGCATCTGTTATATTCGGTGCACGTTACCACGAAGCGAGCAAGTCCGATCTTTTCCCGAAGCTGCCTCGGATCCGATGTGTAGATGTCCTTGGCATGGGCGCTGAAGCTGAACGGAAGCCCGCTCAACTGGCTGGCGAACAGGGCCACGGAAGTGGGCGAATGGGCAAAATGGGCGTGCAAATGTGCTACCCCTTGGCCCGGGAGGAGGCGGTGCACCAGATATCCTGCTTGGAGAAGATGCTTTATGGTAGCTGATTTTCGCGTGCGTAAGAGGCGTCTCAGTGCAGTCTTCAGGGCCCTGGCATAAACAACAGGCCTTTTTCCCGCCAGCGAGAGATTATGATACAGAAAGCGTGGAAAGGAGCCTAGAATGGTCTCTGGTAGGTAGTCCACAGCCGCCCTGATCTGCTTGACGCTCTCATGGCAGAACGGCTCCCTGGGATGGCGCATAGAGAAAAGGTGAATGGAAAAACCGAGCCTTTCTAAGAGGAGTATCTCGTTGGATATGAAGCTTTCGGAGATGCGGGGGTACCCTTTTAGAATCATTCCCAAAACAGATATCTTAGGTGCGTTCATGCTTCTCTGTTCCTGCATGCCTGGAGGCGCTGGCTCATGACTTCGAGCCCAGTCAGCCGGAACCGGGATATGGCTTCCTCATAAGGTTCGGGATGCTCTAGGAGGTCAAGGACCTTGTTGCGCAAGGTTTGAGGCGAAAAGGAATTCCACGGGATATAATCGACCATGTTTCGGCTGTGAAGTACCTGGGCCCGGATGAGCTGTTCCTTGCGAGGGATTTCCCGCGGGATGATCAGAGAGACGGTTCCCTGGGTAAGGATCTCACAGACCGTGTTGTATCCTCCCATGCTCACAACAAGATCTGCCGCTGCTAGTATTTCCTCCATTCGCCGATAGAAATGCCACGTTCGCACACCCTGCCTTTTGGCCCGCTCAGAGATCTCATCTCTTTCTTTCCTTGGCATGAACGGGCCGGTGATGAAAACGCTCTTGAAGGGAGGTGGGCGGATTTCGGATTCGAGCATGGAAAGAAACGTGTGCATCATGACATATCCGTCTCCCCCTCCGCCCGCGGTTACCACCACCAGTTTTTCTCCATTGCCACGCATATGCCTTCTCTTGATTCTCTGAACTGCCTTTTTGCCAGGAACCTTTCGGGGAATATAGCCGGTGAAGGTCATTTTCCGGCTGACCGATTCTGGAACAGAATACTCCCGAATCGGATCATATAATTCCCGGACCCCGTAAACCCATATCTCATCGTAGAGCTCATCCATAACCTGATAAACCCCTTTCTCTTCCCAGTCGCTCCGTATGACAGATGCATCATCCATGATGTCCCGCAGTCCCAGGATGGTCTGCGTCCTGGGAAGGGATCGCCGCAACCACTTGAGCGTGGGCAAGACCTCTTTTTTCAACCCAAGGGGCTCCTTGTCCACAATAAAGAGGTGGGGTTGGAAGGTCTTGGCGGTGGTTTTGATGATATTTTTCCGGATATCAAGGGCGTGCTCGGGATTGATCTTGATGGAGAGGGGAAGATACTCCTCGTTGGTCTTCTTGATCATTCCCGGGATACGGACAAAATCGATCTGATCCGGTAAGGGAAACCGGCCGACGATCGTGGAACCGGTCAAGATAAGGATGTTCGTGTGAGAATCCCGCAGATGGGAGGCGATAGCCATGGTCCTGCGAATGTGTCCGAGACCGTAAGTGTCGTGAGAATACATCAGAATGTTATAAGAAGATTTCATGCCCCGGCTCATTTCCTGGTAAACAAAAGGGTCCTCTTGACGCTCTGACCATGGTGGTCTGGCGAGATGATGGACATGTCCCATTTATCACGAAAGAAGTCACGAACGAATTCCATCAGATAAAATCTACCGTTATTGATATAAACTGAGGGATAACGCTTTATCATGTTCTCAGTGTCGCCACCGAGATGCTTGGCAATGCGGTAGTAAGGGCGTGCAGATATAATCATGGTGCTTAGGCAAAGCCGTTCAGCGGCGTCCAACGACTTTTGAATCCCTTCCGTGACCATTACCTTGCCGAGGAAGTTAATCAACATGACGATATCGAAGGTGCCGGGAATATCCGAGGCCGTGAAATCTCCCGCACGAAAATACACATCTCGGACGCCGTGCATGGCTTTTAGTAACTTGCATCCCTTGACGACCTGGCCATCCTTATCGATGCCCACCACCTTTCTGGCACCCAACCGCTTGGCGAGAAAGGAGTAGAAGCCGAAATTGCATCCCAGATCCAGGACGGTTTTTCCTCTAAAATCCACCTTTGACATGTCCTGGGGACGTCCGTCGCGCATGTCCGCAATACCGTCGGCAAGAAGCACATTCTCCTTGTCGTAGACTGGCCGCCAGATGTTTTCTGGCCCCACATCGTGGAGAATTTTTTCCAGTTCAGCTCTCAGGTCCATGCCTTCTCCAGTTGCGGACAGCTTTTTGGGCCGAAAGCCGTGAGGCGCTCAAAATACACTGGCTCATCGCTTTTTCAAACCATTACCCTGGGCGCCTGGATTCTATGGATCAAAGAGACATGCCTATTATTATACAATGTGCGATAGGCATGCAAGCAAAAACCCCCAAAGATTAGCCTCAAAACAAGAGTCGTTTTCCCTCCATGTGGGATGGGTAAGAAAGTGATCGGGGCAATAGTGAGATCCAGGATAAGGCTTGTACCGATCGTGATTGTGGCGTGCCTGAGTATTCAGGACAGATTTTGCAGGGAAAAGCCTTCCCTGCTTACGATCCTCTCTAAGGTTTCTTTGTCGACCTCTGTCCTAGTGCCGAGTTTTCTTGCCGGTATACCTGCCCAGATCTCATATGGGCCTGGATTCTTGGTCAGAACGGATCCGGCACCAAGAACCACGCCATCCGGTATGTGTGTTGCCTGGTACAGTACGATGGCATTGTCGTGTATCCAGACATCGGCCCCAATGTACTTATCTTGCCAGAGGACGCCAAACTCCTCCTCCACCTCCAGAAGTGGTTTTTTCC
>Ga0209636_10002410_pt1 | contig 19040 bp, 20 predicted proteins | sample DeeMarSWOR152_54_FD_187464 | JGI IMG/M metagenome (GOLD analysis project Ga0209636, IMG submission 187464) | Marine sediment microbial communities from White Oak River estuary, North Carolina - WOR-1-52-54 (SPAdes) (version 2) | ecosystem: Environmental > Aquatic > Marine > Intertidal zone >... | reverse complement strand
AGAGATTCTTTTCCATTTCCCTTCTCCTTTACTTCCAACTCTTTTAAGTGGGTGTTTTAAACGGTCGCGAGCATAAAGTATCTCCGTTACTGCTTTTCCTTTATCACATAAGATTCCCTTACTATTTGGATGTTCTTTCATGCCCTCTACTTTCACGACTCTGCCATTTTTAACATGCACGTTCATTCCGCAAGCGTTTGGCGAACAGAGATCGCAAACCGTTTTCACAATAAGAGTTTTAATCATTATAACCACTCTTACATCCGGCATCGAGGGTGATGTTGATTATATAGCGAATTACGAATTTTATTTTTTTGTTGACTAATCTGTCTCATGTGGAATACGTATTATCTATAATTGGAATGAAGAAATAAGGCTCCTAATTTGTAAATGTAATGTAGAAGCAGTTCCATTATATTATAAATATCTGGAATCTATAAATAATTTTTATAGATTGCCACGATAGTCAGCAATGGTAGGACAGCCCACACATTTTTCTGCTTTAAATCGCCAACAGGTTTCACATTTCACTTTACAGGGGGTCACTTCATTATTCGTGTGGGTTAACTCTTCCCTTATTGGTAAATATTGTGAATAATGTATTTGACCAATTGGATAAAACTCAGATCTACGTATTCCAGGATTACTGCGCAGCGAACATTTTTCGATTGATATACTTTCTAGCGTGTCTTTATCCTCCGCGACTACTATTCCTAGTAGATTATACCCGCCTAGAGTCTTGAAAATGTGGACAACACGAGGGCATCTCTCGAAACGATCGAGCAACTTTTGCAAAGGCTCTGGGCCATCTATTTCAATCAACACAATAGCAGCACTTAAATCCAGCAAACCAACATTAAGCAGTGCTTGAATTTTGATAACATCATTTTTTATTAGTTTAGATAATCTCTGCCCTACGCCCATACTAGTGTAACCAGTCAGTTTCGCTAGTTCTTTAAGAGTGGTACGTCCATCTTCTTGTAGCTTAGAAACTATTATTCGATCGATTTAATCGAGTTTCATTTAGTTTCCAGTTTATTTTCTAAACTTGAATTTATAAAGTTTAGGGATTAAATTTAAAGACAACGTGCATATAGGAGACAGTCATAATAGTTTTTGAGATTGTTTACTTGGATGCTTTTTTTAAGTCTTCAATAAACTTAACCCCAGCACTGGCGCCAATCCTATCAGCCCCGGCGACATACATTGCTAACGCTTGTTCGGTGGTGCTTATTCCTCCTGCTGGTTTAACTTTCATTTTTTTCCCCACAATTCTTTTCATTTCTAACACATCTTCAACGGTTGTTGGTCTCCAACCACTGAATCTCTTAAATCCAGTCGAAGTCTTAACAAAATCAGCCTTAGCCTCCATGGCTATTTTGCATGCTTTCTCAAAGAGTTCAGGGGTGAGGAAACTAACCTCTATTATGACCTTGACAGGTCTCCCATTTGCTGCCTTAACGACGCCTTCAATGTCCTTCTTTACGACATCGTATTGACCGGAGTGTAGGGCGCAGTTATTTATGACCATGTCGATCTCATCAGCCCCATCCTCCACAGCACGTCTTGTCTCAAGAGCTTTAAGTTCTGGAGATGTGCTGCCTAATGGAAACGCTATCGCAGCAACGATTTTAACTCCTGAGCCTTTAAGGACTCTTTTTGCTAGCTTTATTTGATTAGGGAGAATAGCCACTGTTACGAATTGATATTTCTTAGCTTCCTCAAAGAAAGACTGCATCTCTTCCTCTGTTGCTTCCTCATGCAGGTTAGTCTGATCGACTCTCTTAGCCATATCTTCCGGTGTTATTTTAATCATAGATCTTACCTCTTACTTTAGGTTGATTTCTATTCATCTCTTCCACTCTATTAGCGATCGTTTCTAACTCCTCTTTTGTATAGGTTGCCATCGCTGTGGAAAGAGTGTTCAGAACGTTAAATGGAGTCCCGGAATCTATTCTGTCGACACCCGCCTTTATCATTCCCAACGCAATATCAGCGTTGCGTACTCCACCAGCAGACATGACTTTGAGGTTTTCTCCTACTTCCTCTTTAATGATCTTAACATCATCGTATTTTGTTACCTGTTTATATCCAGCATTAGTCTTTAGGATAGAAACACCGGTCTCAACCATAATTCTCGCAACCCGCCTGATCTCATCTTGTGTCAAATAGTCGGTGCATGGAATGCATTTCACTATCTTACCTTGAGCAGCACTTACATATTCTCTCATTTCTTCTTTCACTTTATCGTATTTTCCTGATTTGAAGGCAGACATATTCATTACAACATCAATTTCATCCGCTCCGTGATCGACCGCCCATTTTATATGATCAGCTGTTACATCAATCTGTAAACCACCAAGAGGATAGGAAATGGCACACGCAGCATCTATCTCTGTGCCTTTAAGCAATTCGAAGAGAAGAGGAAAATGATAAGTATCAACGGCAACTGAAGCAAACGGATATTTTTTCACTGAGTTAACAAAATCAGTTAGATCCCGTATTGATGTATGTGGCTGACACAAAGCTGTACTAAACACCTTAGCCAGTTCATAAGGATTAAGCCTAACCATATTATCATCGACCTTGAATCTTATATCATTCTGAAGCAATCATAATATGTTCAATTTCATTTAAATTTGTTCCTATGCACAATTCTTCAATTAGATGATTTAATTCATAAAAATCGAATTTTCATTTTTTTATTAGAGATTTATTGATATTACTACTGGAGGCTTCAACGAAAACAGTGGTTTTATTTTCATCCACACATACCAGCAAATTGTAAAAAAACTTAATAGGACTTAGTTATCAAGTAATCATTATTGCTTATGTGAAAATGTATAACAAAAAAAGAAACCGTAATATCTATCAAAGTTCCAGATTTAAAATTTCTTTAAAGAGAAAATGCAGGGGTTAAAAATTGAGATTAGAACATATCGGAATACAAGCAAACAATGTTGATATTTTAGCAAAATGGTATTGTAAAATCTTGGATCTGAAAATTTGGAAAAAACTCGAAAAAGAAGGGCGTCCACCTGTTTATTATTTGAAGTCAAATGGAGGAACGACAATTGAAATTTTGCCAACAAAGAATGAAAGGAAACAAAGAGAGTTAGAAGATCCTGGCTTTAGTCATGTTGGAATAATAGTTGACAACTTTGATAAAACGAGTTCGTACTTAGAATCAAAAGGAATAAAGTTAATGGGTGTAAGAGATACAAGCGCTGGGTGGAAGATAGGATATTTCAAAGACCCTGAAGGCAACACCCTAGAAATAGTACAAAGATAATCTCTTAAAAAGCTCAGCTGAATAACCAGAAAAAATCAGTTGACACTTTGATAAAGTTCACACGCCCGAGAAAAAGAAGTAATATTAAGTAATAAAAAGAACGTTTTTACTCAATATTTCAATTCATTCTTTTCTTTAGACGGATTACTATTTTGGATAGTTAAGTTAAAAAAAGGGGGGGAGAAAAAGGATTTTTATCTTACTAGGAACTTGTCAGGAATTCTCTTTAATCTCTTTGCCATTACTTCAACGATAAAGAAGTATGCAGCTATCCAATATATTATTGGTATCGCTAACAAAATCATGCCAAATGAAACGCCGATAGACATATTGTATATCCCCAATAAGAACATAGTTACCATTATTTCTTCAGAGCCACCATAGGTTATCACCATTGCTAGAGGACCTAGCCAGGGACAAAGAATTGATGCAGAAATGTAACGTATGAGAGCTTCAATAATAGGACCGATAATAGCGCCTTTATATCCACCTGCAGCATTTCCGAATATACCAGTATTTGCTCCTAAGAAGAATGCTAGCCCAGAATGGAATAAGATTAATGGGAATAAGTCTCCGCCAAACATTAGAAATATTACTAGAGCCACTAGATACCCAACGATGCTAAACATGAACCCGATCAATAACCCCATTGGGGCAAATGGATAAATTACTGGACAATCTAATGCTACCATTGCTCTAGGCACTACTTTATCGGAGATTCCTTTGAACGAAGGAACAATTTCGGTTGTCATCATTCTTACACCAAGCAGTATTGCTGAGATACCAGCTGCGAACCACATTGCTTGAGTTATGAACCAAACATGTAGAGGTGTACCACCTGCAAAATCAGTAAATACTAGATCCAACCCTGCTGCCAAAGAGAAACAGACTAACATAATTGTCATGACAATGGTTGTGGATACGACTATGTCTTTAAGCCATGAAATAGAATCCGGAATCTTCATTTTTTCAACGTCTTGCTCGGGATCACCGAATAATCCTCCTATCGAAGCTGAAAGAGCATAACCCACAGTCCCGGCGTGACCCATTTGCATTCCAGAATTTTTTGTCACTTTGTCCATGAAGGGTCTAGCAAATGCTGGGAAAACCGCAGACATAATAGCTACGGTAATTGATGTTAGAAGAATAATAGTAGTCATGTCGAAGCCCATCATATAATAGACAAGGCCAATGCCACTTGATGTGAATATATTATCAACATTCAGGTTGATGTACTTGAAAGGCGTCACTCGAGCTATTGCTAAGTTGATTAAAAAGCTACCAATAATAATAGGGCCAATTGCTTCTCCGATATACGCTGAGGCTATAGCTACGAAGTCCTCATTGAAGGACATAAGTACTCCACGCAATCCTAGACCAATTTCGGTAAGATCTCCTATTGGCATAGCAACTTCTACAACAGCACCAGCACCCAACCATAGTAAATAGATACCTACCGCGCCCTTGATGAAGCCTGATAGTACCGTCTTCCAAGGTTTCCGTAACAGCATATAGCCAAAAGCAGTCGTTAAACCAACCATAAGCGGTGAAGAACTGAGTATACTCAGAACAAATTCTATAATTATTGTCGTCATATCAGACATTCTTATTTCTCCAAAATTTTCATTTTTTGATTATTTAATATGTTTTGTGTTGGCTTTATAACATTTTTCGTATTAATTTAGATAAGAAAGTTATGTAAGTATCTGAGTTTAAAAAATAAACTAAGTTTAACTTTAAGGGGTGGGGAAAATTCATTTTTCTAAATAACTTATGAGACTCAAAATCATCTCGAAGAAAGTTATTTCTTCATCAATGTTTTTACTATTGGTTCAATTTTTGTTTTAATTTCATCAGAAGACATTAGATTTTGAACCTCTACAAGGTTCCAATTTTTATTATTTTCTTTTGCATACGTCCTTAAGTCCTTCATAAAAATACTTTGCGTAACACAGATGTCAAAATCCATAGATTTAGCTTCATGAGTGCCAGCCACAGTTACAGAAAAATCGGTATCCTTTTTGAGACCAAGCTTTTCTAAGGCTTCTTCGGTAGCCATCTTTATTAACACGCCACTTCCTACACCTGCTCCGCAAACAGTTATCACATTTATGAAGTCAACCACGATTTTCACCTAAGGAATTTATAAATGATAAGAAATATTTAATATGTTTTATATTTATTATAAAAGAATATAAACAATTAGAAGGAGGGAGATTCTATGTTTGAGGATTACGAAAATGTAGATGTTGTCTGTGGGAAAGAAGTTTTTGAAAAAGGTTCAATGTACTCAGACACACCCGTTTGGCCTTTTGTAGCAGATTATCAAAGCATAAAGTATTATTTTTGCTCTAAAGAATGCATGGATAAATTTAATGACGACCCTGAAAAATACATTAAAAAATGATTTTTTGATGATTATTAATAGTCAACCTTTTTTTGTTAATTTATGTGTCAGGTTATTCCATGAATATTAAAAATTTTTCTTTTTTTTATTTGATCCGCGTAAATAGTGTAATTCCAACACCAATAATTAAAAGAATAATTCCAACAAGCAATATGCGATTGTTCACAGCAATTAATAATAAATAATTATCAAGCGTTTCTGTCCAATTTAGAGTAATTTTGCAATAGACATGTTTATGAGTGAATTTATCTTGGGAGTTATCAAAAACGAAATACCAATCGGATTTGCATGGAATCTCCAAGTCAAAAATAAACCAATCTAGTCGTTCGTTTATCACCATCGATGCGGTTCTTCCCGATGCCCATTTAACATACTCAGTTTTATTCATAACATAAAAATTAATATCTGGGCAACCATGACTCCATGTCTTTAAAGATATGTGGATTACTCCCTGATTTAAATTTCGATGAGCAACTTTTATTGTGCCAACAGGCAGATCAAAATAATCTTGAAATGGAGGATGTAACTCTCCTTTTTTTAACTCTTCAAAAAAAAACCCATTATTGACTGGGTGATCAAATCTTGATGAGATTATTATGCACATTCCGAATAGAATTATTATTAACCCAAATATGTAGGTGGTTTTCATATCGAGAAAGGTTATTAATAGAATCTAAATAAGATTTTTGAACTTGAAAGGGGGGGTAATTTGAAAAAGCTTGAAAAGTTCTAGAATGAAAATTAGCTTATTTCTTCCTTGTTCTCTTTCTTAATTGCTTCTGCCAATAGAATTCTGTTGGACCCAAGTATTTACCAGGTTTGAAACGGGGAGGCAGTCTATATCCTTTCTGTTCTTCTATGAACTGACTTCCCCGTTCAATACAGGTGAGGGGGAAGGTCCATTCTTTTAGTCTTTCATCCCAGCTTGTTGATTTAAGTATAGCTTCTGTTCCCCATGCTGCAAAATCGCTTTCAATATCAGTGCATTTCTGAATGTCAACATGCCATTTTTCACGGATTCTTGGATCTCGCAGATCAAGTGCCTGTCCATGTCTATTGAATTGTATGTCGGCGCATGTGGTTCCTCCATATTTTTCCGTTACTCTATCAACGACGTCTAAAATCTTGTTGAACATTATATATCGCAATTTGGGCATTTTCTTCCTGTAAAAAGGAACCATGTTTTTAATATCTTCTCTTAATTCATTGTTTTTTTTGATGTCTAACCCATAACTTAAACCGATAGCACACGAAACACCAAGTAATGCACCGCATGTTCCGCGCGTCATTTCACCGCACCCTCCAGGTAGACCCATAGTCGCCATATAAGCAATTTCTCTACCTTTAATCTTCAGTGCTTCTGATACACCAAAAAACGCGTCTGAAGCACAGCCTGGTGCTGAATGACCTGCTGCTAATTGAGCTGCTTTATCACTGAATTGTTTAATTTCCTTTTTACTCAATTTACTTGTTTGTTTACCTTGATTCGTAAAAATTTCAATTCTTTCTACTACATATGGTAGTTCTAATGCCAATCTCACATTATATTCCTCATTTTCAATTTATTTTCCTTGAAATAGCTGTTTGTGTTTTCGTAAAAGAAATGTATTAAATTTTTGCAAAAATGTAATAAATATCAATTTGATAAACATGATATTATTATAATTTCTAACGATTGTTCATATTAGGGGAGAAAAATGAAAGTTGCAATTGTTGGCGCTGCAGGGGGCATGGCTTCAGGTGTAATAAGGGATCTTATTAAAGAAACAGAGGGAGTTGAGAAGGTTACTTTAATCGATATTAATGAGAATGGAATGCAGTTATTGAAGGACGAATTAAATGATGACCGATTGGATGCCAAAGTTATCGATGTAAGAGACAGGAAAATTTTGACTAAAGCACTTGAAGAGGTGGATGTATGTGCAAACGAAGTAAATATTTGGATTCATCCAGATCTTGCTCGTGACGTTATGTATTCATGTTTAGATGCGAAATGTCATTATACAGATCTTGGTGAAGGATATGGTCCAGAGACAATCAAAATAAAAGAGGAATTTGATGGAAAATTCAGCAATAACGAAATTGCCGCAATATTGGGAATGGGAACTGGACCTGGAACGACAAATATCCTTTCTAAATACTGCGTAGATGGACTAGACTCTGTAGAAAAAATCGAAGCATGTGTGGCACTACAAAATATTGGTAAAGAAAGCCCAATATTTGTTCCATATTACGATGTTGAGTCAATTTGTGCTGAGTACGGTGATCCCTCTTATCAATATCTTAATGGTGAACTAAAGGAGATGCCCCCCTACGGCGGAGAGAAGGTTATAGTCTTTCCTGATCCTATCAATAAAGTAAAGTGTTACTATACTATACACCCAGAGCCTGCGATGTTATCTCACTCATTTAAGAATAAAGGAGTGAAGGAAGTAACATGGAGACAAAAACGATCCGATGAAATTGAAAAGATAATTAGATCTTTGATGGCATGTGGTTTTGGGGATCTGGAACCATTGAACATGGATGGCGTGGAAATAGTTCCACGGCAATTCCTGAAAAAAATGATTAGTAGAAATATAAAGAAGAATCAAAAAAGAGTTATCAAGCCTGAAGAGGAACATGTTATTCTCAGGGTTGTGGTAGAGGGAAAAAAAGGAGGGAAAAAGTATAGGTACACTATCGACAGGATTGGAAGCCATGGAACTTCAGTAACTCAATCCTATTCTGTTCAATTACTAGCTCAAGGAAAGATCAAAGAGGGCGTATGGTTTCCAGAAGATTGCGTAGATCCTTTAGATTACATAGAAAAAATGAAGAAGAAAGGTTTTCAATTTAACCTAAAAATTGAAGAGGAATTATAGGCTATAATAAGAAAGTTATACAACTAGTCAAACTTTTTCCAAGCCAATCCAATTTGAAAAGTACTAAATTCTTTTTCACAGAAAAAAAGTTCCAGCGAGTGTGTTTTTATTGTCAACTACTGAAGAAAAATTAAGAAGCGATGTTGTAAATGTAATGAAAAAATTATATCAGAAAAATTTGATTACAGCAAATGGTGGCGGAGTAGCAACGATGATACCAAATTCTGAATATATTCTAGTTACTCCAAGTCAAGTAATTAAACCCGACATTAAAAGTGAAGATCTAGTCAAATGTGACACAAACGGAAACATTGTCGAGGGAAACCAGAAGCCAACATCCGAAAAAAGGACCTACATCAACATCTTCAAAAACATACAGAACATAAACACAATTGTACATGCAACCAACCCAACAGTTATGGGCTTAACAGAAGCAGGTATCAAAATAAAACCAATGATAGCCATGCACGCGCTTTATGGATTAAATCAAATCCCAATAATCCCAGCAAGAGAATCGTATTATAAGGTGAAGGATGATGGCGATATAAGTGAAACTGATATGTTCGATCAAATCGTTATTGATAAACTTAAGAAAAGCAGGGTAGTTATATTAGAAAAACATGGTACCTATGCAATAGGAGAGTCGCTAAATGATGCATTCTACCGTCTTGAACTTTTAGAAGAAGCAGCAATTATAATATGTGTTGCACGTTTATTTTCTAAAGAAAATCCAGAAGGATGGGTATTATCCCAATAAAAATAGCAGCTTAAGAATAAATAATTCAAAACGATTTTTAATCTTATGAAGTTGATATATAGCTATTTTTAGTATTTTGACGGTGATTAATGTGATGGAAAATGGAATGCCAAAGATAGTAAAAACGCATCCTGGACCAAAGACTAGAAAATATTATGATTTATTACAACAGTATTGTCCTCCTCATCCATTCTTCAGTTTATATGAAAATCCCCCAGTCTATTCAGAAGCCAAGGGGTCGTTAGTAAAGGATCCTGATGGAAATATTTTCTTAGATTTTACGATGGGTTACTCATCAGTGAACATGGGACACTGTAATACTAAAATCGTAGAAGCAGCTTATGAACAGATGAAAAAACTACATCAAACAAATGTTCAGCCCAGCATTAAAGCAATCGAATTATCTGCTAAATTAAAAGAAATTTCACCCGGCAATTTTCCTAAAGCTACTCTTTTTGAAGTGGGGGGTGCAGGTGCAGTTGAGGTTGCTATGAAGATTGCTAGACGCCATACTGGAAAAAACGAGTTCATAACTTTCTATGGTGGATACCACGGTAGAACGTTAGGTGCTATTTCCCTTACAGCTGGTTTTCATTACAAGCAAGGTATAAGACCTTTAGGGTCAAATGTTTGGAGGTTCCCATACGCCTACTGCTATAGATGCTCCTATGGCTTAGAGTATCCAGATTGTGATATGTTTTGCACTAGATTTATCAGAGATGCATTTAAATCGGATAGCCACGGGATCTGTAACCCAAGAACTAAAGAAAACAATATAGCTGGATTATTTGTGGAACCCATTCAAGGAAACGCAGCTTTCGTTATCCCCCCGAATGAATTTTATCCAAGGCTCAAAGAAATATGTAATGAACAGAACATCCTCATGATAGATGATGAAATACAGATGGCTTTTGGGCGTACAGGGAAAATGTTTTGCTGCGAAAATTACAACGTGATTCCTGATGTACTTATACTGGGGAAATCTCTAGCTAATGGAATGTGGCCATTGAGCGCGGTATTAGCTTCAAAAGAATTCTTCAAAGAATCAGCACACACTGCTACATTTCTAAACAATCCTTTAGGTTGTGCTATAGGCTTAGCTTGTGTGGCGATAATTGAGAAGGAGAAGATGTGTGATAAAGCATTAAAAATGGGTGAATATTTCCTTAAAGGTTTAAACGAATTAAAGGACGACCATAAACTGATTGGGGATGTCCAAGGTAAAGGATTAGCACTGGCAATTGAGTTCGTTAAGAATAAGCGGACGAAAGAGCCAGCTGTTGAAGAGTCAGATAAGATTAGAGATCTAGCATTATCTAAAGGATTGATAGCTGCAAAACGAGGATACTTTAACAACCGCATGGAGCTGATGCCAGCATTAACAGTAACAAAAGCACAGATAGATAGAGCACTTGAAATTCTCGATGATAGTATTTCAAGTGTTTAATATCAATATGACACCCAAATACAACTTAGCGCTTTTATGGGTAACAAGAGACACGTATAATAAAAATACGTAATATTCTATAATCTTAAGAAAAAAAGGGAAGTATTATTCTGAAAGCACTGCAATAACCTCGATCTCGAATAAGTTACCACCCGGTAAATCTGATACAGCTATACATGTACGTGCGGGTTGGCCCTCTTTAAAGAAGGTTGCATAAACTTCATTCATCGCTTCATAATCTTTAAGATCCTTAAGATAAACAGTCGCTTTAACAACATTATCAATAGATGTTCCAGCATCTTCCAACAAAGCTTTGATATTGGTTAGTGCTTGTAGGGTTTGCTCTCTCAGAGTGGTTGGCTTTATTCCTGTTTTTGGATTACGTGGACTACTACCTGAAACAAACAAGAAACCATTTGCTATAATTGCTTGTGAGTAAGGCCGTCCTTTAGTAGAGGGATAATTATCAGTGTTAAAAATTCTTCTCAATTAAAGACCCTCATTTTAAAATAGATTATTATTCAAAGAATATATAATTATCTTTATCATTTTTATGTGATTACCATACTTACCAGAATTAAAACCTTCAAATACAAATTTCCTTTTAATTCGATGTTTTATATACAATTTGTAAAATTAAAAAAGTATTAGGGGTCTGTGAAGTGGGATATTTTAAGAAGTTCGGATTACCCGAAGTAATTAACGCTGCAGGACACCTAACTATACTAGGTGCTTCTGCTATGGATCTGAGAGCAGCAGAGTCTATGGTTGAAGCTTCAAAGTCGTACGTTGTAATGGAAGAATGGAAAAAGAAGGCAGGAGCAATAATTGCGAATATGACAGGTGCAGAAGCAGCATTCATTACGACGGGCGCTGCTGCTGGAATAGTTATCAGTACTGCAGCATGCATGACAGGGTCTGATCTTACAAAGATAAAAAGGTTACCTAATTCTGAAGATCTTAAAAATGAAGTTATAATTCAGAAAGGTCATGTGATGACTTTTGGTGCTTCTATTACTCAAATGGTAAGATTAAGTGGGGCAAAAGTCGTTGAAGTTGGGACAATAAATTGGGTTGAACCTTCTGACCTCGAAGGGGCTATCACCGATAAGACCGCTGCAATTCTACATGTTATATCACCATATTGTGTTCAGAGAGGCATGTTGCCTTTACAAGAAGTTATCAGGATAGGAAAAGAACGCAGCATTCCTGTAATAGTAGACTCTGCAGCGGAACTAGATCTAAAGAAGTATATAAAAGCAGAAGCAGATCTAGTTCTTTATAGTGGAGGTAAGGAAATTAATGGACCCGCTTGTACAGGGATTATTATTGGACGTCGAGACTTAATCGATGCTTGTGTTATGCAAGAAAACGGTATAGGAAGATGTATGAAGGTAAGCAAGGAGACCATAGCTGGATTAATCACTGCCTTGGAGATACACTTTGCTAAAGATGAAAAAACAATCAGAAAGAACCAAATTGAAATTGTAAAGTATATTCTGAATGAACTTAAAGATGTACCTTACATAGAAACCAGTCAGGTAGAAGATGAAGCAGGACGCCCAATTACACGTGCTCAACTCACTTTTGATGAAAAGGCATTAGGTATAACAGCGTCTGAAGTTGTGAAGCAACTCGCAAACGGAGATCCAATAATAAAAGTCAGATATCACTTTGAAAGTAGAAACGTTTTCACCATAGACCCGCGTACACTTAAAAAGGGACAAGAGAAGATCATCGTTAAAATATTAAAAAAAATCCTTATGAAATAGGAACCCGCAATCCTTACCTGTTTTGAGTCTTAGTATGTTAGAATAATATTCTCAGCTAAAGACTTGGATTTTCACTAAATTAAAGAAAATTAAATTACTATATTTAATTACTATATTTAATTACTAATTTTGTCGAGTTGGTTATAATGATAATAAAAGCTATAGCTGTCGATTATGATTGGACTTTGACTAATAAGAAGAAAGAAATTGCGCCTAGCGTTAAGGAATCGATGAGGAGAGCAGAGGAAAGTGGAGTTCAAGTAATGATAGCGACAGCCCGTACACTGATAAACATTCAAGATAAGATTAAAAGATTTAATCTAACTACCTCGGGACCAATAATCTCTGAAAATGGAGGAGTGATCAAAGATCAGATTACGGGAAAAGAAGTAATTTTAGGTAGTTTAGAAAAAGCTGAAGAAGCTTACAAGATACTCAGAAAAAAAGTAAAGGGCCTAAAACGTCAACCACAAATGAATCTACCACACCACACAATTAGAAAAACAGATGTTGTATTGATCGTTAAAAAAAAGGATCTAGTAGCCATAGATAAAGTAATGAAAACCATTGATTTGGATGTCGATTATACTTGTGCTCCAACTCCTTATCACCCAGGTCAGATAGGTGTCTTCATAAAAAAGACTGGTGTGGATAAAGGAGTTGGTTTGAAGATTGCTTCTGAGATGATAGGAATTAAAACTTCGGAAGTAGCAGCAATTGGTGATTCTGAAAATGATATTAAAATGTTCAATGTTGCTGGTTTCAGTTATGCGGTTGGGAATGCTGATGAGAGATTGAAACAAAGAGCCAATATGATTGTTCACGGGAAGTATGGGGAGGGAGTTAGTGAAGCTTTCAACCATATATTAAGTAACCGCGATCAATTGATTAAAAAAAATGGAATGTGAATGCCAAATTATTCATTGAATTAGAGAAGTTTGCAATATTTTATTTCTACATTGATTGCTTCATCGAATCTTTGATTACCTCATAGGATGAGTCTTCTAAGTAGATCAAGATTATATAATTTTTTTAAACTCTTTAAATGAAGGATCGATGTGATGTGATTTTTCGACAAGAGGGAGATAACTTTCAAAATCGTTCATGGCGTTTCCTGTTATAATGCTGACAACGACGTCATCACTTTGAATAATTCCCTCTTCTTTCATTTTTTTTGCTCCGGCTATACTTGCTGCTCCTGAAGGTTCAGCAAGAATCCCTGTAGTTGAAGCTAATAGTTTCCCTGCTTCAACGATTTCTTCGTCGGTAACCGCTACCACTATGCCTTTTGAGTCTCTAATTGCTTTCAATGCATACTCTCCCTCAAATGGATCAGAAGATCTTATCCCTTTTGCAACGGTCTTAGGGTTTTTAAAGGGACGAGGTTTAACGTAACCCTTTTCAAAAGCTTCTAAATATGGTGAACAACCTGTGGATTGAACAGCAACCATTTTTGGTAGCGAGTCTATGAAACCTAGCTCTTTAAATTCACATATCCCTTTCCATATCCCAAGTAGATTCCCTCCTCCACCTGTTGGAACTAGAACTATATTAGGAGAATTCCAATGTAATTGTTCAACAATTTCAAACCCGCTAGTCTTCCAACCCTCTATTTGCGTCGGTTTATGTTCCCAACTTGCTGAATGAATGACCAGATTATCGGAGGCTTCGATGCATAATCTTCTGCAATCCCTATATAATCCGTGCACCCTAACTATTTTTGCTCCGTACATCGCACTTTTCGCAAGTTTCTCTTTTGGCGTATCATCAGCTGTGAGCATGATGCATTCTATACCAAATAAACTACAATATCTTGCTACAGCAGCTCCAAAATTACCGCTGGAGGCTACTGTTAATTTTTTTGTACCATTTTGAGCAGCATGCGCAGCGATTATTATGCCACCTCTATCCTTAAAGGAAAGAGTTGGCATTAATGTTTCGTCCTTTACATAAATGTTCTTTATGCCAAGGACATTCGATAGTTTATCTATTTGCTCAAGTGGCGTATTCCCAATTCTAATTTTAAAAAGGTTCTTATCATATTTTAATGGAAAAAGTTCAAAGTATCTCCAGATATCCTTTGTTCTTTTTTTAAGTGCCTTTTTTGTCAAAGTCTTGGCAACATGTTCTAAATCGTAGTTGACCATGAAGTGGGGTGCTATCAATCCGCACTTTGGGCAGTCAGATACAAGATCATTTACATCTTTTTCATAATCACATTTAGGGCATTTCAGTTTCATTGTTATTTATCAACTCTTTTTATCGATCTTATTTCACTCATATCTTTTACGCTTTCTTAATGATGAATCGAAATATAATTTTTTGACGGTTATTTTAAATGTACAACTTTTAGAAAGCACACCTCCTTTAATAAAGCGATAGAAAATACTAAAAGGAATTCAAAATATATAATACGAAAAATTGGGAGTTGATATAAAATGACAGCCCAAACAATTCTTGGCAAAATAGACAAAGAGTATATAGGATTAACATATGTACATGAACATCTAATTACTAAACCACCTGAATGGAGAATCAGACAAGATTATGATTTTCTTGTTGATGATGTAGATAAAATGGTTGAAGAGGTTGAACTGTTTAAGTCGGTTGGTGGGAAAACGATTGTTGAATGTAGTGCAATAGACTATGGAAGAAACATTAAAGCTCTTCTTGAAATAGCAAATAGAGTAAAAGATGTGAATATTGTTGCTGTTACTGGTTTTAATTGGGGTCGTTACTATCAAAGATGGGTCTATGAGTGGGATGTCGAAGCTCTTACAAAACTTATGATCAAAGACGTTAAAGAAGGAATTGATGATACAAATGCAAAAGCAGGTGTTATAAAAATTGGCACCTCTTATAATAAAATATTGCCAGTTGAAGAGAAAACTATGAGAGCTGCTGCTCAAGCGCATATTAAAACAAAAGCTCCAATAATTACTCATACCGATACAGGAACAATGGTACTTGAACAGCTCGAAATTTTGGAGGAAGAAGGAGTTGATCCACATGTTGCAGCAATCTCACACATAGATCGAAATTTAGATTTCTGGTATCAAAAGGAGATTTGCAAGAAAGGAGCATATCTCTGTTATGATGGTATTTCGAAAACGAAGTATTGGCCAGATGAATGGCGTATTCAACTATTAGAGAAACTTATTGACGTTGGTTTTGAAGACCACATTCTAATTTCAGGTGATATGGCGAGGCAGTCGTATTTTAAATCCTACGGTGGAGGACCGGGATTTGACATGATAATTACAAAGTTTATACCAAGACTTAAGAAACAAGGATGGAAACAAAAGTTAATCGATAAAATTTTTATTGAGAATCCAGCGAACTACCTATCATTCACTTAAATCTCATAGAATAATTAAAAATAAGATCATACGCATCATCTAAAAAATATTGAGTTAGGATAGACCCGTGGAGTTTGGTCATCGAGATAACGATCCAGTTGACATAGTAATTGCCTTCGCAGCAGTCGACAACAAACAACATATCGAAGTATTAGTAATACTAATTCAATTATTCAAAGAGCGGTCATATTTTAATCAATAATTTCTCTTCTTTATTACGAGTGATAATTGAATGTTAGCGGATAAACGATTATTTATTCAAATTCGAGATGAAGGAAGCATAATGTTAGTTTCTGTTCGTGGAATTTCAGGAGCATTACAAGTGTTAGCTGATTTTGTATTAGACTCAGATGCTTTTCAAATTCTTACAAACTTCCTAATAGAAAAGAGCAAATTTGCAGAAAAAATAGTTAAAAAAATGGAAGTAGAACCAGGCGATATACAAGATGTATTTGATAAAGCTAAAAAGATTCGTAACTTAATACTAACAAAAAAAGGCATCATCCTTATTTATGAAAAAGGAATTTTCAAAAAAACTTTGAAGTTATTACTTTTTCCATTTAGATATGCAAAATCAGTAGAAGAAAAAAGTGTTTTAGGGTCAACATGGATTAGTTTAGAATATAGCATACCAATTAATAAAAAAAATCAATTTTGCTTTAAGCAAAGAATTATGAGTCTAAAGAAAGAAAATAGAGAAAAATTAATGAAAGCATTAAGGGAAATAATTGGAAAAGCTTAAAAAAGCGAAAGATTTTGTTTCAATTATTTTCTTTGTATTAACCATAGAAAATTGAAATGCACATATTTCAACCAGTTACTTGTTCAATAAAAGTTTGTTTATTGAAGAAAGGAATTAATTATGCACTCTAATTTATGCAGTTAATTCGATATCCTTGCACTATAACAGATGGAAGTTAATCTTTTATAAACGAAGAATGATTGAAGTGAATAACATAATGGAAAGCGGGAATGATAATGAATAAAAGATCGAAAGATGAAGTGTTACCCTCTTTATCTGACTTATTAACAAAAGATACAATTCTTCTGAATAAAGTAGTAGCTGATTGGAGGGAAGCAATTGAAAAGACAGGTAAAGCACTCGTTAAGACAGGTGCGATAGAACCAAGATATATACCTGCGATGATGAAGTTCAAAGAAGAATTAGGTCCATATATTGTAATAGCACCAGGGATAGCACTTCCACATTCAAGACCTAAAGATGGTGTCTTAAAACCAGGATTTTGTTTAATGACTTTGAAGAAACCGGTTGAGTTTGGTCACCAAGATAACGATCCAGTTGACATAGTAATTGCCTTCGCAGCAGTCGACAACAAACAACACATCAAAGCATTAGCTTCATTAGCAAATCTCCTCTCAGATACAGGCATCGTAGAAAAAATTAGGAAGGCAAAGAATAAAAAAGAAATTCTATCTTTAATATCAACAAAGTGTTAGTTATTTTAAAGAATTATTCACAAGAATTAATTTTACACATTAAGAAATCAACTTGGCTATATCATTACACGTATAAACAGAGAATATTAATTTAATATATGATAAAATACCCAAAAAAAGGGGGAAATGGAGGTTAACCTGCTCCTCCTAACATTCTTACGAAGAGTAACCATGGAATGTATAGTATTGCGTCTGTATAATCATAAATGGCATTTGTTACTGTAAATATATTACCAGTTAATGGGAAGTATACCACCCATACAAAAGAGATCAAGAAACCAACGAGCAAATTCAGAATGATGGCGGCCCTTCTACCACCATAAGCGTTACCAACTGCACCCAACGCTAAACCAATGAACCAACCACTGCACTGTGAGGGAAGCACAACAATCGCAAAACCAAGAGCAACTTGAACCGCTGTAGCTACAACTTGTCCGATTTGGAATAGTATTGAACCTAAAAATGCACCAGTAGGAGCAAATTGCACCATCATCGGATAGTCCAATCCAGGTTTAGCCCCTGGCAAGATTCTTTCTAATCCCTCGAATGATGGAAGCAATTCGCCAACAAGCATTCGTACACCATAAAGTAAAATCCAGAATGAAGAAGCATATGTAGCACCAGTTAGAAGTAGAAAAAGTAACCAGTTTTGACCAGCAGCGAATTCAGCGACTGTGCCCTCTCCTGCCCATACTCCGAAGAAAAATGTCAACAAAGTGAATAATATAGCTGCTGAGAGCATGGGATCTTTAAGAAATGTGAGAGATTTTGGATACTTAATGTCTTCAGTGCTTTCTTCTCTATTACCTATCATTGGTGAAATAAGCGCAGTCAACGTAACGGTGCTAACTTCTGAGCCCCCAAAAGCAAATGTGTCCGTTAATCGATCGTTCTTTGACATAAAATAGTAAGATCCAGCACATATCCCCCAATTGTATATCCCTGCGATAACTCCTCCAAGTATAATAGATGTCGTAACATCAATACCATTTCCAATAGCAGAGCCAACAAAGAACGATGTGAACATGATTACTAGGTGCCCTGTTATGTGAATTACTTTGAATGTCGTTATACGTGCCAGTACCAAATTCACAAAGACGCCAATTAAAACGGCTATACCTACAGCGCTTCCATAGTGTTCCATTACATTAGAGAAGGGTATAAAATCCAAAGGTAAAACCCCAGTCACGCCACCAAGAGCAACAGACATGAATGATGTGATTGGAGCTACAGCTGTTAAGAGCATATTGACACCGGCGAATAGTATCATGGTTCCTGCAATTTCTTTTATGGTTGAAGCCAAATTTTCTCCTAGAGGTAGTCGACGTAATAGATTTCCGAAGAATACAATGAGTCCATAGAAGATGACAACGTTACCGATTATCTGGCCTGTTAGGAAATCGACAAGAAATGCAAATAAATCCATATGTTTTTCCTCAATTTTTTATTAATAATAATTATTTTTCTTAGATATATAATATTTTTCTAACAAATTATTATGGAAAGTTGATAAGTTTTATCTAGTTTAGAAAATCAACAGAAACCTATCATCGACCCGAAAAAAGGTAAAAATGTTTAGAATAGTAAAAGTTTTATTAAATCAAATAAAAAATTACAATAATTAAGTTTTTTACGTGTAGGCGAATATTTTGAAAAAGATGAGAATCCAGATTATATGTGGATA
>Ga0209636_10002409_pt1 | contig 19041 bp, 12 predicted proteins | sample DeeMarSWOR152_54_FD_187464 | JGI IMG/M metagenome (GOLD analysis project Ga0209636, IMG submission 187464) | Marine sediment microbial communities from White Oak River estuary, North Carolina - WOR-1-52-54 (SPAdes) (version 2) | ecosystem: Environmental > Aquatic > Marine > Intertidal zone >... | reverse complement strand
CTTTCCCTTTCTTGAAGATCCTCATGAGTTTGCCAAGACCGTGAAGAATTTTTTATAAGGCATGAAATCACTTTCTTCCTTGCTGCATTATATATGTGGGCGGATTGACATCCAACCGTGCCTCATTTAAACTCTTTAAAGGATATCTGACCCGTAAAAAAAGCAGCATATCTCATCGATTAAAGAAAGACGTGTAAGATGAAGTGTCCCAAATGCCAATCCGATAATCCACCTGACAGCAGTTTCTGCCGAAAATGCGCCACCCCACTACCCTCAGCAGTAGAACTCGGCCTCACACAAACCAAAACCATGATAATGCCTCCAACTGAACTGGAGAGAGGAACCACCTTTGCCGAAAGGTATGAGGTCATCGAAGAGCTTGGAAAAGGAGGCATGGGCAAGGTCTATAAGGTCTTCGACAAGAAGATCAAGGAAGTCGTGGCCCTCAAGCTCATAAGGCCCGAGATCAGCACAGATGAGAAGACCATCGAGCGTTTCAACAACGAACTGAGATTGGCCCGCAAAATATCCCACAGGCATGTGTGCCGCATGTATGATCTTGGCGAGGAAGGCGCCTCCCATTTCATAACCATGGAGTATGTTCCGGGTGAAGACCTCAAGAGATTTATCAAGAGGTCAGAGCAGTTGACCGTTGGGAAGGCTGTATCCATCGCCAAGCAAATTTGCGAAGGACTGGCCGAGGCCCATCATCTTGGAGTTGTCCATAGGGATCTCAAACCCCAGAACATCATGATTGACTCAGAGGGAAACACCCGCATCATGGATTTTGGGATCGCCCGCTTCCTCGAAGGTGAAGGGGTGACAACTCAAGGCGTCCTGATCGGCACCCCGGATTACATGTCACCTGAGCAGGCTGAAATGGAAGGTGTGGACCAACGTTCAGACATCTACTCCCTGGGTGTGATTCTTTTCGAGATGGTTACGGGAAGAGTGCCTTTCGAGGGGAAGACACCCCTAAGCATTGCCATGAAGCACAAGAGCGAGCCGCCTCCTGATCCCAGAAATTTGAACGCACAGGTAACACATGGACTCAGCCATGTCATTCTCAAATGTTTGGAGAAAGAGAAGCTAAACAGATATCAGAGCGCAGAGGAGTTCCTTGCTGATTTAAAAAATATTGAAGAAGGTCTTCCTACCACGGAAAAGATAGTTCCTGCCGCTGAGCCTAGGCCTCAAACATCGAAAGAGATAACCGTCACTTTTAATACAAAGAAACTTCTTGTTCGCGTTGCGGCATTGATTATCATCCTCATAGGAATAGTGGTTGTCTGGCGGCTTCTTCCCCGAAAGGAAGGGGTGATATCCTCCCAGGAGCCCACTCAAATTCTAACACCTCCAGCCCCTCCTGAAATCAAAAAGGACAAGGTAATCTTTAAGGCTCAAAAAGAGGGAACAAGAACACGCGAACCTCGGGTTGCTTCTCCTGAACTCAAGAGATTCATACCCAAAGATCTTGAAAAGCTCTTCGATGCCTCAAAGTACAGCACTGATGCCCAATGGCTGTGGAGAGCGTTTAATCTGGTGGGACCAGAGGTTATAAAGCACTTGGATAAGGACGATCTTAAAGGTATTGAAAATTTTTTAGAGAATATCAAGGGAAATCTCCCGGAAGAAGGCGCCCACAAGGACATCATTGACCAGATTAAAGGCAAACTGCAAGAAGGGCAAAAGTTGCAAGAAGAAGGCAAACAAGAAGAAGCCCAGAAAAGCTACGAGGAAAGTCAAAATCAGATGAGAAAACTCCTCGAGATAGTCAGAGACAAAGAGGGAGCGGATCGGGCAAAGACCTCGATGGGGCAGGCCAGGTTAGTTGCTTCTCAAAGACTTGGGCCTGAAGGGGATAATATACTCTATCGGGTCGCTCAAGAAAAGGTAAAGGACGCCGCCAATGCTTATGAGGAGAGCGATTTTGCAGGGTCAAAAACTCTCTATACCATCCTGGGAAGAATCTTTATGTACAGTGCCGAAGATTGTGAAGATAACCGATGTATCGAGATTCTGAAAACCTTCGTCATTAGCATTCGAGCAGAGGCAAATCTGTTGGATGCCCAAGCTTCAGCCTTCTGGTACTTCGATCGCGCACAAGAGGAGGAGCAGCAGGCCATTTCACTAGCGAAAGAAAACAAATTCGAGGATGCCGCAGAAAGTTACATCCAAGCCGCTTTCCTGTATGAAAAAGCCAAAGAAAAAGCATCAGCAGGCAAAATCCAGGAGAAATAATCTCTTTCTTCAGAACCACTTCGGTTTCATCTTGAGGTCAAAATTGAAGAAAAAAAACAATCTATTTTCCCTTGATAATCATCTGATACCTTGCATTTTTCTGAATCAAATCCCTGGAGAAATAATCGGCGCGATACTGGTTTTCTAAGTAAAGCTTTGTCTGATCGCAGTAGTGAGGATTGGCAGGTATGCCGGACACTCCTGTCGGAATCACCGTGAGCGCATTATCCCAATTGGACAGCGAATATATATGACGGTGGGAAGCCCCGTTTGTGACCGCAAAGGGTTCGTTGAGAAGGTAAACATAAGGACAGACAGAGTGAAAACTTCCTCCGACCTCATAGGATCCACGGTTGAATTTAAAAAGCCAGTCCAGCAGCTTGACACTACCCATAGGGTGGGCAAGAGTGAGCCTGTGGATCTTGCCCCATCGCCAGCCTGTGGGATCCTTACCTAGTTCTGCTCTAAGAGAGGAGATTGTGTCTTTAAAGCTTTTCTGGACCATATCCTCGAATGTCTCTTTGATCCCATCTGTCTTCACATCGTCACTCCAGAGTGAGCCTCTCTTCCTCAAAAAGTTCTGAATGGCAAAATCTCTGAGCAGTAGCGAAGAGAGAAATTTCCTGTAGAGTTCATCGCCCATCTCGTCGAGAAGCATGTTTTCCGTGAACAGACACAGAAACGTCTCGAAAATCGAGGCCTCAGGACTTGTCTTGGAAAGGATCCCATCCCATGATGAGAACAACTCAAGAGCTTGATCTTCCAGTTCACTCCACTCATCTGATCTTTCTAGCGTGGATGTCACGATGCCTTTTATCTCTTCCACAAGTTTGGATTTGAGATCGGCAAGCATACGCTTGAAATCCTCAATCCCAAACTTCTCCTTCTCACCAAGCATTTCTCGGATGCGGTCTATGCGATATCGGGGAAAGAACCAGTGACTTATGTAATGCGGGTAATCTTCGCTGACAGTTTTGTTGTTTGCACTCGCGACAAAGCCGCTCTCTGGATTGAAGCTGTAGGGAAGATCCTCGAAAGGCACAATGCGTTGCCAGTCAAATTCTTCTGTCCACCCTGGGAGGAGGGCGTTGGAATCTCCGCCTTTGCGAATCGGAACGCCCGCGCAACAGTAGAGACCTATGTTGCCGTCGACATCTGCATACACGGTATTCTGGCTTACAGAGATAAAGGTTCTCATCGCATTTTTAAATTCGTCCCAATTGTTGGCCCGGTTGAGGAGATAGATGGTCCGCAACTCATTGGAATAATCATTCCCTATCCATCGCATGGAAATCGCCACATCATCGACATCATGAAAATGAGAAATGACGGGGCCGCGATGTGTGAAGCGCAGTTTCTCTCGTGCAGTTTGGCCTCCACTTATTTTTATCTCCTCTTTTCTCACCTCCATCTCTTTCCACTCCCCGTTAAGCTCATACTGGTTGGGATTTTCAGGATTTACTTTCTCAAGGTAAAAATCCGTGTTGTCCACCATCACATTTGTGAAGCCCCAGGCGATACGTTCGTTATGCCCGGCCACAACAAAGGGCTGGCCCGGAAGGACCACGCCAGTCACATTCAATTTCCCTTCCACCACATGATGCATCTGGTACCATATCCCAGGGGCAAAAAGGTCCAGGTGCATATCATTGGCCAGAAGGGGCTTTCCTGTTACGCTTTTCTCTCCCGAAATTGCCCAATTGTTGCTTGCGTTGAAAATGACGAGCCCGAGTTTCTGAAGCCAGTTGTTTGCAGTCAAAAGAGTGGATTCCAGGTTGATTCCCGCCAGGTTGGATTCAAATTCGGGATACACCAGGGTCTTCGGAAAATCCACATCAAGGAGCAGTTCCTTTACCATGTCATCTCCGAATTTTTTGCGAATCCTTTCAAGCACCACTTCTTCATCCCATGACAATCTCAAATCCCATCCCATGTATCCCACCAGATGAAGAGAATGTTCCGGCAGCCACTTTTCTGGTTTGTAGCGAAGGATTATGAACTCGGGAGGAAGTTTGTCCTGATGAGCTTCGATGTATTGATTCACACCATCGGCATAGCTTTGTAGGGCATTAACGATATGGCCTTCTGTCCTTTCAAGAACCATGTGGGATTTTTTCTGAATCCTCAGGGATCGCATCAGAAGATCTGTTTCAACAAGGTCTTCCCCAAAAATCTCTGAAAGGCGCCCTGTGCAAACCCTGCGGAGCAGGTCCATCTGCCAGAGCCGGTCCTGGGCCATGCAGTATCCGACAGCTCTGTAAAGGTCGTCTTCGTTTTGGGCATATACATGAGGGATTCCATAGGCATCTCGGTACACAACCACTTCTCCAATTAAGCCTGAGAGTTCTACGGTTGCATCATAATCAGGAAGCCCTCTCCGTGCCATTGATCGTACAAACAGAGCACCTGCCACAACTGCTATCCCAATCAAAACAATCAGCACGATGCCCACAATCTTTAACTTTTTCACTGCTACCTCCTTAATCGCAGATTTTTCTTTTTTCCTTATTGTCGATTTTTTCCGCGCCCAGAAATTTCTCTCTTTCCCCTATGCGCTCTCATCACGGATCCGCTGACAGGATGATAAAATAACGCCGTTAATTTGGTCATTGCGTATCCTGTCCCCAAATTATTATACTAAAAGGAAGCTTATGATTATAATTCGCTCTGAAAAAAATCAAGATATCGAAGCCATCCATGAGGTCAACCGTTTAGCCTTTGGACAGGAAGATGAGGGATTGCTCATCCAAAGGATTCGAAGCTCGTCTCACTTCATTCCAGATTTGTCTCTGGTCGCTGTCAAAGATGGACACCTTGTCGGTCATATTCTCTTCAGCCAGATCGAAATCGAATGCCAACACGGCCATATGCCTGTTTTATCACTCGCTCCAATGGCGGTCCATCCTGATTTTCAAAATCAGGGGATTGGCTCGAAACTTGTCAGAGATGGGTTGAAAAGATGCAGAAACTTGGGACATGAAATCGTAATTGTCATCGGACACCCCGCCTATTATCCTCGCTTTGGATTTTCTCCTGCAAGGCAGAAAGGACTGGAGGCCCCCTTCCCAGTTCCAGATGAAGCGTTCATGGTCCTCGAGCTTGTTCCGGATGCTTTGGAAAGGGTCAAGGGCATGGTAAAATACCCCTCAGCATTTGATGAAACGACCTGACTATAAACAAGAATTCTTGCATATTAGAGATGCGAAGTGAAAACACTCCTCCAAGAAATATTTTGCAACACTTTTCTCCCACATCGGGTTATAAGATTTAAAGGAGGATGGAAATGAAGATGATCTTGAAATTGACTGTTTGTGCCGTGATCATTTTGCTTTTCGTTTCAACTGTTACTTACCCTCAAAAAATCGAGACAAAAGATGGGATTCGCCTCGTCCACAATGAGAAAGACGGCAAATGGGGCGATAAGCCACAGATCTCTCTGGAATATGTCAAAAACATCGGTGACCTGGAGTTCGAGGATGAAAACGTGCTCTTTTATATGCCCTCAGATATTGCTGTCGATGAAAAAGGCAATGTGTATGTCATGGATTCTGGCAATCACCGTATTCAGAAATTCGATCCTAAAGGTCATTTTCTTGCCTCCTTCGGAAGACAGGGACAGGGGCCAGGGGAATTTCAGTATCCCCAATCCATCGATATTGATGCGGAAGGAAATCTCTATGTCTCTGACTCGGGTAATCAGAAGATACAGATCATAAAACCCGAAGGCTCTCTGGCTGAAGAAATCAAGATGACAGAAGAAGCTCCAGGAATCATCAGAGTAAGATTCGGTCAAATGATCATGGGACAGGGGGCCTCTGTCTTCAGTCTTGGGATGGGGAGAATGGATCAGGAGGAGGATCTTCCAAAGCTGATAAAGATTCTCAACATGGAGGCAGAGGTCCAGAAAGAACTCTGCGAACAGAAAAATTACAAAGATTTTCTGGTGAACAGGATGGGCAACCGGTATCATTTCGCAGTCGACAAAGAAAGCAACATCTATGTCTCATTCGCTTACCAAAACAGGATCGAGAAATACTCCCTGGAAGGAAGACTCCTGTGGATGGCGGATCGCAAGCTCAATTACGATGTGACGAGTCCCAAGACCAAGGGAGAAAGGTCTGGAAGCGGAGGCAGGGTTTCCATCCGTATGCCGGAGATGAACAGAGTATCCAGCGGAATAGCTGTGGATGACAAAGGAAGAGTGTGGGTCGTCACACTGAAGAGGCAGCTCAGAGAGGATGAACAGGTTCAATCGAACGTGATGGTCTCCATGACCGGTGGGCAGAGATCCATGAATTTTTCCGTATCAGGAAATACAGACGAGAGGAGCACAGACGCCTATCAACTGGAGGTCTATGATCCAGAGGGTGTTCTACTCGGCAGTATCGATATCGACAAATTTGTGGACGGGATTCACATCGAAAAGGACAGGGTTTTTCTCCTGGATCAAATGCGCGGCATGCAGTATTACGAATACAAGATAGTAGAAAAATAGGAATTTAAGTAAAAGACTTGAGGACTCGGCTCAAGGCTGGGTGTTGCAACTTTCTTATGGCCTTCAACTCGATTTGTCTAATCCGCTCACGGGTCACGCTGAATTCCTGCCCCACCTCTTCTAGGGTGTGTTCCCTACCGTCCTTCAAACCATACCTCATTTCCAAAATCCTCGTTTCTCTATCTGTGAGATTACTCATGACCTCTTTGATCTTCTGTCTAAGATCGGCATGAATCACAGCGTCCGCATGAAGAATAAAATTTGACTCTTCTTCAATTCCTTGATATTGTTTTCCCACTTTGAATCGGAAGGAAGAGGGAAAAGCAATGGGTATCAAATGCCCAAAATGTTAGTTCGATAATCCCGACACAGTAAAGCTTTGTGATGATTGATGAACTAATCCGAGAAACGACTTTTGTTAACGGGTCTGAAATCATCCCAGAACTCGGCAAGGGAAGAATGGGAAAAGTCCATAGAGTCGAGGATAATAAATCACAACAGAATTTTTCCATACTAGAACGAGAGATGCCTAGAGAGCAAAATCCTATCTTTAGGAAAGGGTTTTTTGCAACCCATTGGAGGCTCATGCGTTTAAGGTATTATGGGAAAAATTCCAGCCAGGAAGCATGATGCGGGGATCGGACGAGGAATTGATGCTAAGCTTCCGTAATGGAAATGTAGAGGCATTCGAGGCGTTGTATCGCAGATACGAGAAACCCCTTTTAAATTTTCTGTTTCGCATTGTCATGAATGCTGAGGATGCCGAGAATCTGTGTCAAGAGACCTTTTTCAGGATAGTGCGTGCGAAGAAAGAGTATGAGGCAACTGCGCTGTTCAAAACCTGGCTCTACCAGATTGCTCTCAATCTATGCCGAGACAGGATGAGAAGAATGAAACATCGCTCCCATTTTTCTCTGAATGCACAGGTGTCATTTCAATATGACGGAGACGTCGAACTTCAGGAGCTCATCTCCGACCCTGCGTCTGATCTTGACAAACATGTGGAGACAATCGAACTGGGAGCTCTGGTGCAAAAAGCTATCGCATGTCTACCCAAAGATGAACATCTTGTTATCAGCCTGAGGGAGTATCAGGGGCTAAGACTATCAGAGATTGCCGATATCATGAATTGCCCAATAGGCACGGTTAAATCGCTCAATCACAGAGCGTGTATGAAGCTCAAAAAATATTTGGCGAGATACATAGGAGATTGAATGAAGAAATGTGAGGATATCCAGAAGGAATTGGATGCTTTTCTAAGCGATGATACAGATGATCTGAAAAGAAGCGAAATTCAAATTCACCTGGACGAGTGTCAGAACTGCTCGAGGGCTTTAAGACAATTGAAAAGATTGTCTGAAGTGCTTCAGACCTGGAAAGGAATAGAACCATCGCCTTTAATGTATGAGAAACTGAAGACCAGGATGAGAGCACACGAATCTACCTGGAGAAAAATCTTCGCCTATGCTTTTTCAAAAAAGGCAGCCTTTCGGTTTGCAGAAGTGGCGGCAGTCGTGGTCTTGACGCTTTTGATCAGCCACTTGCTTCAGAAGCCTGCTCCGAGGACTCCCGAGGATTTATCTGCCATCAATTTCTATCTGCATGAACATCAGGGAGCTGTCGTTGAGACGATTTCAGCAGAACTTCTGATGCGCCCGGCGACGAAGATGTTCGTGGGCTTAGATGACATCCTGTATTTTGAGTTTATAGAAGATTTTCCAGGATTTTCGAGACCCGGCGTGATCCTCAAGGGGCCTCCAACCCGAACAGGAATCCAATTGCCAAAAGCTCCCACAATCACGAAGGGACGTATCCTTGACCTTCACAAAATTCAGGATGCCGTCGACTTCGACCCGGTAGTGCCGTCTCGACTTCCCCACGGCTATATTCTCGATAGCGTCAGGAAGATCAACGACCACAATTGTCTCCATCTACTTTACATCAAGGACCTGAACACGGTATCGCTATTCGAGCAGCCGATGAATCGTAAAGGCAGTCTTGCCGCACAGGATTTCAGAGAGTATGCCGTATACAGCCACGTTGAGCCAGATCTTGATTCCAAGGGACTGGGCAAAGTCACCATCCTCGCCTGGAATAACGGAACTCTGTCTTTTGTCTTGATCGGCAGGGCAGGCGTGCCACAGTTGATGGAGATCGTTCAGTCTCTTAGCAACAATAAAGAAAAAATTACCGGTGGAACAAGTGATCTATCAAAGATATTTCACAATTAAACTATAGATCATAAGAAAAAGGCAAAGTAAAAGGAGGTTGCTATGAAAAAAATCCACATCATCGGGCTGCTTTGCATTCCGCTCCTTCTGTTTTTGGGGCTTCGAACCTCGAAGGCTATTGGAGTGAGCGGGCAGGAGACAGCTCCGACACGAGGACCGTCGTACCATTATGAAACAGAATCCATCGATATGGTGGAGGTGGGAAAGCTTCTCGAACGGTTAGGCAAGGAGATTCAACAGAAAGGAGAAGTCACCGCCGGTGATCATTCCTTTGCGCTCAAAGGTATAGGCGGACTCGAGATGTCCGTTATCAGCATGCGTGGGGGTACAGGGATACAGCTCGAGTTCGGTGCTGGTATAGAACGCCCCGCTCGTACGGATACCTCAGTCTCCTACGCACGCTCGAACCGTGCCGGCACAGCTGCAGAATTTGCGGAAATTGTGGCCAAGGTTGGGGAAAGCCTGGCCAGCAAAAGTGCTTTCGTCATGGAGGATCACACTGTCGCCTTTAAGGGTCCAGCATCAACTGTGCAACGGATAACGGAAAGCATGAGACAGCGGGGGAGAGGACAGCCATACACCTTCTACCTCGACGTTACGTTTGGGGAGACGAGGTTTCCTGTTCCCAACGACGAAGTGGACGCCGTTGAGGCGGAACAACGTGGATTGATCAAGGAGGTTGCCATAAAGGAATCCGTGGGTGTCGATAAGGATGGGATTGTCAAGCTGTATGAGAAACTGGGCAGTGACCTAAAGGCAGGACGAGTGAGTGTGGGTGACACGGAACTCCCTGTGGGAGAAAACATCCAATTCGGTCTTTCCCACCTGGTTTCACCAGATGGAAAAACCCATCGAATCCGGGTCGGTCTTCAGTTTGGAGAAGCTCCCCCTCGGAAACGGCCCACTGGACCTAGATACTCGAAAGAATTCTTCGATGAACCGATGAAAAAAGTCGGCGCTCTGTTGAAACGCCTCGGGAGCGAGATCCTGGAGACCGGGACTTTCAAGCTCGGGGAGAATGCGTTCACAGTCAAGGATACGGCCACCTACGAAATTATTGCAAGTGAGAGAGGCTTCTCGATAGAGCTGAGTTACACCGAATCCAAAAAGGAGTAACAACACGTCAATCTCCATGCCTCAGTGAATGATCAGAGCCTCAATAGCTGATGTACGAGCAGCTTAAAGGAGTAACAACACGTCAATCTCCATGCCTCAGTGAATGATCAGAGCCTCAATAGCTGATGTACGAGCAGCTTACTGGTAGAAGTGCGTTGGACTATTCCTCTAGATATTGGAGCGCTCAATGAATGACGATATCAAGAGTGAGTTTTTTCTCGGCCCAAAATTTTTCCCCGCGATACCTCGGCCTGCCCAAATGTGGCGATCCATCTCATTTTGGGTCAGTGTCGCGTACATTGTGATCATCCTCCGAGCAGTTCCTCAGATTATTGTTAATTATTGGTTTCTGAAACATCTGGGACAGCCAAACGTATTCTGGACCAATTTCATCGCACAGCTTCTGATCTTTTCAGCCTGCATCACATTGTTCCTGCTCGTCGTATACATCCCCATCAGGAAATTTTCCATCAGCCCAACATTTCACAAAGCAGGAATACACATCGGTATATGGATTGGGATCTTCGTTGGATGGCTCCTCTCCCTATCCTACCAGAAGTATCTCCTAGCTTTTCATGCTGTCCCATTTGGAGAGCGGGATCCTGTTTTTGGAAAAGACATTGGCTTCTATGCATTTACTCTGCCGGCGATCCAGATTGCGCTCACCTTCATAACGGTCCTGGCCATCGCTGGAGCAGCCTCTGCGCTTATCGCTCGTTTCCATCAGCTTCGCACTCAAAGTGACTTCCAAGGATTAAAAACCCCTTTTCTTCAAAAATTTGGCATGATGATAACGAATCCTTTAAACCTGTATCTATTAGTCTTCGGACTTTCTCTGACTGCGAGAACATTCTTCAGCCGCTACGGTTTGCTGTTCAAAGACAACGGTGAATCTGGAGTACGACTAGGGGCGGAGTATTTGGACGTCGAAGGCTTCTTCTCCACACTGAATATGATCAATGTTTCTGTTTTAATAGAGCTTGGGATTTTGGTAACCGTTGGAATCACCCTTTACCTTCTGATGAAAACCTCCAGAAAAATCGATCAACATGGTGATCCTGATAACATCGACACTCCCCAGTGGAGGTTCTCTCTTCGAGTGCCGGTCAAGATTGTGATCGGATTGCTGGCAGTGGACCTGGTCTTTTTCCTGGGCGTGGTTATCAAAAATCATCTCATCGTCGCTCCTAACGAACCAACCATTCAGATTCCTTATATCAAACGCCACATCGCGGCGACCTTAAAAGGTTACCAACTCGACAACATCAAGACCGTCGAGTGGAAACCACCCGAAGAGCCTCTTCCTGCAGAAAAGTTTCTTGAGAGCAAGACGGTGCAGAATGTGCCTCTTCTGCCGACATGGGTCAGCCATTTGGAAGAGCCACCTGACCTTCATCATTTCGAAAGGATTCAGGCTGCAGGAACGACCATGGTCTATGGCCCTGTGTTGGAGCTGTACGAACAGGAGCAGCAGTTACGCCCTTATTACAAGATCATCTCTGTTGATGGAGTGCGTTATACCATCGATGGAGAAAAGCGGATGTATGCGAGCGCTGCTCGCGAACTCCCTTCGCGGGGCCTGCGTGGCCCCAAGGCATGGCTGAGGCATTGGGGAAGCTCTGCCCTGATGTACACTCACGGCTTCGGACTCGTGATGAGCCCTGTCAATCAGTTGAATCAGGAAGGAGGCCCGGAATACGTTCTACACAGTATCCCACCCTCAGCATCAGATCCCCTATTCGAGGCCGAACCCCGCATCTATTTCGGGGAAGGAACCAAAGACGATTATATCCTCACCGACATCCGTTATCTGAAGGAGTTCGATCACGCTACCGATCAATCTCGGAAGGAAAATGTCTACTCTCCCAATGTAATGAGCGGCATTCCGGTCAATTCCTTCTTCAAACGACTGATTTTCGCCCTGGACACCATGGATATCCCTGAATTCCTGTTTACCCGTTTTATTGACAATAGCCGAACCCATGTTCATATATACCGCACACCCATACAAAGAATCAGAAAAATAACTCCTTTTCTATTTTTGGACAGTAATCTTTATGCATTCATAGCAGACAAAAAAATCTCATGGATGGTAAATGCTCTGACCACTACGAAACACTATCCCTACTCATTCCGTGAAGTATTTGGGGATAAGGCTGACGAACGTGCCGTCGAGAAGTTCCCAGAAAGGATCATCAATTACGCCGAGGATTCTGTAAAGATATGCGTCGACGCTCATACAGGCGAAGTGCACTTTTACAAGATCACCGATGACCCGATCATCAACACCTGGGATAGGGTGTATCCTGGGCTCTTCGAGTCGATATCTTCCATGCCAAAGGGCGTTGAAGCCCAGCTAACTTACCCGTTGCAGTGGTTTCATATCCAGTTCGATGATATCTACAAACGCTATCATCAACAGCATCCCATAGAGTTTTACAATGTGGAGGACCTATGGGATGATGCCGATGAAGTCCTCGGATCCCTTGGTGCGGGCCTGACCGAATTCGGAACCGGAGATCAAATGACGTTCTCCTATGAAGGCTACCATATCCTTGTGGACCCGGCCGACCTTCCTCCCGATGCAGATATCGGCAAACCTGGTGAGCTTCAATTCGTCATGATGATGCCCTACACCCCTGAAGGTGCCCGAAACCTGCGATCACTCGTGATCGCGCTTCAGGACCCAGGACACTATGGGAAATTGCTCAACCTCAGGGTTCCACAGGGCGTCTTCCTCGCAGGTCCAGAACAAGCAGACACGAGCATCGACAATGACGCCCAGGTTAACCAACAGATAACCCTCTGGGTCAGGCACGGTTCAGAGGTCATGCGCGGTCACACCATCCTGCTGCCAGTAGCAGGTGACTTGATCTATATCGAACCGCTCTGGATTGTCTCACTACAGAATCGATTGCCTCAAATTAAACTCTTTTCTGTTGTCTATCGAGGGCGCACCACAATGGCTATAACCCTCGAGGAAGCCATATGGCTTCTGAATACGACTGAAGCCGAGGAGCAAAAGGCCAACGAACTGCCATGGTTCAACGAGCTGCCTTCACGGGCAAGGTTGAAGGCAAAAGGACCGCCACAGGTGCGGCAGCAAGCGCCAAAGAGGAGGTAAAATGGCCGAATCCAATTTGACAATAGAGAAAGGAAAGCCTGACATGCTAGCATCTGATAAGCGTGGACCTTTGTCTGCATCTGTGGGGTGGGGGTATACCATCGCCTTCCTTCTCATGCTATTCATTTTTCTGATCTTGGTTCCCGATGCCGAAGGTCCTTCCCCATGGGATGCCGTGGCCTTTCAGAAGGGATTACTCGAGATGTTCGCCAATTTCCGTATTCTCGACGAGCTCGCAGACCTGAGCATTGTCAAAGTTGCGGATGTTGGAAAAGGATTGCTGAAGGTCGATCTGGACCTGGTCTCGGTTTCCAATCGAAAGTTTGGATGGGCGCCTTTTTCTATCGCGATTCTCTTTGTTGCCATAGCCCTGCTTCTGCGTGGGATAAGACAACGATTTCTTGCCGGTCACTTCGGAATACATTCCTCTGTAAAAGGTCAAATTTCCACCTATTTCTTCGGTCGCGGAATCAACCTCTTTTTTCCCTTCGGACCTGGCGACCTGGGTAGTGCGCAAGCTTTGACCCAAAACGGGACATCCGAAAAATCCTCGTTAAAAGTCGTCTACTACAACCGAGTCTTTGAAGTCATCGGAATCACGGTTGTTCTATTAGCGGGATTCCTATATCTCGGTTGGGAGGGTGCCGTCGAGCCATTCATCTGGACCGCATTGATTTTTGCCGCGGTTGTTACCTTGACGAGACCCCTCGGACCTTCTAGCAAAGAAACCAAGAGATACAACATTCCCGCACGCATCTGGGACGCTTTCAACGGGAGAGCGTTTGTGCAAGCCCTTAGAGAATTGCGAAGTAACTCCCGGCTATTGTTTGGACTTTCGCTTCTGTCCGCCATCACGCTCGGGATCGAGATAATCGGCTACTGGTCGATCAAGCAAGCCTTCTCCTCTCCGATGGATGACTACGTGCTGATGAAGGACATGACCTTTGTCCACTTCGCAATAGTGATTGCCGTAGCCAACATCGCGAGAATCATCCCTTATACATTTGCAAGCTTCGGCATCTACGAAATCGTGTCGGTGTTCATGTTCCGAATCTTTGGGGAAGGATACCTCAGTGGAACGACCGTCACACTGCTCGATTCGCTGTTGATCAACGGATTAACACTGATTTTTTTCTTGTTTTCGCTGTTCCTCAGCAAACATCCGAGCATTCTCGAGACATGGCGAAATTTCTTCAGTCAGTCGGCCGTCCGGTTCCAGACAGAATTCCTCCGGACATCAAATCCAGGAAGCGAACAAAATGCCTCCCTTATTTCTGGTGAAAAAGATGAGTGAACAATCCATTTCCGGCCTTCTTCCGCACATTCCAGCACCACGTGTACTATGGCGATCCTTTTGCTTCTGGATATGGATCCTGTTTGGTCTTCTTATTGTCAACGCCATACCCGACTATGTTGTCCAATACTGGTTCAATCTGTCTCTTGGTTACCAATCGATTTTTTGGACAAATGTGAGGATGCAGTTTTTCCTCTTCACGGCTTTCGGCATCGCGACTGCAGTGGCCATCTATCTTCCCATGCGGCTGCACATGGCGAGCCGCTTGTTGAGGAAATCGGCCATCCATTTCAGTATCTGGATCGGTATGTTTGCAGGATGGCTGCTTGCACAGAACTACCTTCAATTCCTTTTGGCATTCAATGGCGTGCCCTTTGGCAAGACAGATCCTGTTTTCGGAACAGACATCGGATTTTATATCTATATTCTGCCGATCTTGCGGATTGTTCTTAGCACACTAGAGATTTTGATTCTTCTGAGTGCAGTTTCTTTCCTGATAGCCCGCTGGAATGAGCTGAGTTCGCAGGGAATCCTGCAAAAGCCAGAACTCAGAATGAGAACAAAAGCATGCCTGTTCTTCTCACCTTTGTATTTTCGCATTCTTCTCTACTGCTTCGGAGCAGTTGTTGTGATCCATACTTTTCTAGGCCGATACAGACTTTTGGTAAAAAGCAACGAGGATTCCGGGGTTCGCACCGGCGCAGATTACCTGGATCTGAATGGGATTCTCTCCAGCTTGAACAGAATCTATGTCAGGACGATTGTTGTAGCCGGAATCATTATATTGTTGGCCATTATCCTTCACCAGATAAAAAAACATTATGGATGGATCACCAGCAATTCAAATCCTGAGGACTTTCCTCCTGTTCGACATGTTGTCCGATTGATACGTACTCCAGTAACAATAGGAGCAGGACTCCTTGCATTTTTAATTTGTTTCTCACTGGCCGTGATCATCAGAGACAGTCTTGTTGTGAAGCCCAACGAACCTTATGTACAGCTTGAGTACATCAACCGCCATATAGAAGCCACCAACAAAGCCTATCGCCTTGATAATATAGAAGTCTATGAGTGGAAACTGCCAGATGAGCCCTTGGCGCCAGAAACATTGCTTGCCAACAAGACTCTCCAGAATGTCCCTTACTTACCCACCTGGGTAACCTATCTCGAAGAACCTCCCGACCTTCATCATTATGAGCGCATCAAGACTTCCGACTCGACCATGGTGTTTGGCCCTATGCTTCAAATCTATCAACAGCAGCAACAGCTTCGACCCTATTATGATTTTCTTTCTGTAGACGGAGTGCGGTATATGGTTGATGGACAGAAGCGCATGTTCGTTAGCGCTGTTCGCGAGCTTCCTTCGGTGGCGTTCATCGGGCAACAGGAGTGGCTCAAGTATTGGGGATCTGCCGCTCTTCTTCTCACACATGGAATGGGTCTCGTCATGAGCCCTGCCAACAGTATCGACGAGATGGGAAGTCCTGAATACGCGGTTATGGATGTTCCTCCTGAAGTGAAGCATCCAGAGCTAGAACATGAACCGCGTGTCTATTTTGGAGAGGGCGCCAAAGACGATTACGTCCTGACAAACATCAAATACCTCAAGGAATTTGATTACGCGACAGAACAGGGTCGCCAGGAGTTCACCTTTCCTGAAGATCTTATCGACGGGCTTCCGGTCAGTTCTTTTTTCCACCGCCTGATTTTCGCTTTTCATACAAAGGATGTCACCGCTTTTCTTTTCTCACGATACATCGACCATGAGAAAACACGCGTCCATATCCGCCGCACTCCGATGACGAGGGTAAGCAGTATCGCACCTTTCCTCTTCCTGGACAGCAACGTCTATGCATTCATCGCCGATAAAAAGGTTCAGTGGATGGTCAACGGCCTCACAACCAGCAAAGAGTATCCTTATTCCTTTCGCGAGATTCTCGGGGACAAGGCTGACGAACGCGCCGTGGAGACATTCCCAGAGAGAATCATCAACTACGCTGAGGATTCTGTAAAGATTACTCTGGATGCCTGCAGCGGAGAGGTGCACTTCTACAAGATCACCGATGATCCAATAGTCAACACATGGGCCAAGGTTTATCACGATCTCTTTGAGCCGATATCTGCGATGCCGGAGGATATTAGAGCTCAACTCACCTATCCTCTGCAATGGTTCCACATCCAATTCGATGACATATATAAAAGGTATCACCAAAAAGATCCAATCGAATTTTACAATGTCGAAGACCTGTGGGACGACGCCGATGAAACAATGGGCTCGCTCGGCCGAGGTCTGAGCGGATTTGGGACCGGTGATCAGATGACCTTTTCATACGAAGGTTACAATATTCTCCTTGATCCAGCTGATCTCCCCGAGGGAGTTTATTCGGGCAATCCCGGAGAGCTACAGTATGTCATGCTCATGCCTTTCACTCCTGAAAGCGCTAGGAACTTGCGCTCGCTTATCATCGCTTTTCAAGATCCTGAAAACTACGGAAGACTCATCAGTCTACGGCTCCCCCAGGGGGTTTTCGTCCCCGGGCCCGAACAAAACGATGCCTATGTCTGTAACGACCGCCCTGTCCACCAGCAGGTAACGATGTGGATCCGACACGCCTCAGAAGTGATACGTGGAGGCACTTATCTTCTGCCTGTTGGTGGTGACCTGCTGTATCTGGAGACGGTTTGGGCAAACTCGATACAGAACGACTTGCCGCAGTTAAAGATCTTTGCAATAAGGTATCACGATCTCATCACATCAGGGTCGACGCTCGATGAAGCCATCCTGAACCGAAATTTGGTACTTGGATCTGATTTAGTGCAAGAGGACTTATACGAGCCAGATCAGTAAAAACCTAACCGTTTCGGCAGAATCCAAACCATTTTTTCTTTTCTGTTACAAGCTTTGCTCAAGATGTATGCACTCTATCTGAATAGGAGATAAATAGGGTCTACTGAAAAAATATTCTAATCTTTCTGCCATGTACTCAATCATTCGTTTATATCATTCTTCCTGGTTTTCGTTCTTACCTTATTTCATCTATCTCATACGCTGTTCACCGCCGCCTTCAGATTCATCCCCAGGATCCCGGCTCTGACCCATATCTCTGAACCGTCTTTGATGGAATACCTGACTTGATCACACCTGTAATGCTCTTTACTGTTACCAATACCCCCTTCTATCCGATTCCGCTCCCTCTGTTTCTTCTTATACCAGCGATCGTGGCCATTTCCCGTTTTGGGAGGCCTCCCTCGACGTTTAAACGACGCCCTCACCTCCAGCTCTTCCGTCAGCTCCCGATTCTCCCGTGTCCCGTATTTCGTATCGGTCGAAACATAAGGAGGCAGCTTTCCAAACCGCTCCGCATAGCCTGTAAAATGTTCCGCCAGCAGCTCTTCCTCAGCAAATGCTCTGTGCTCAAGATGATCCAAAAACAAAAATCTTCCTACATGAACCACCGCCCCTTTGCCTCCAAACTCTGTCTTCTTGCCCGATTTCCCTCGCTTGATCGGTCTCACATACGGACGATGAAAACTCACTATTCGATCATCGATCCGGTTGGCCTTCTTCCGGTACATCTCCTCCTGCTGATAGCATATCTTCTCTGCTACTCCTAAACGCTCTATTATGTTTTGTTTAACCCTCTGGCCTTTAGCTTTTACTATCTCTATTGCCTCTTTTAACTGTTTGATGTTCCGTCGCACATACTGCAGCATCTGTCTTTTCGCTTTGTTGATTGTCTTCTTCGTTTTCTTCCTCTTTTTCGAAAAGTTCAGATAATCTTTCCGGGCTTTCCGAGGATAAGTGCGATACTTCTTGCCTATGGCTTTCCCGATCCTTTTGATGTGCTTCACCAGCCATTCCCGCACATCATTCAGCAACCCCACATCATTCGGATATTTGATCTCCTCAGGAAAAACTGTGGCATCCACCAGCATCCCTTTCGCCTTGATGATCTTACGGTCAATCAGCAACTTGTACGTCTTCTTCTCTAGCTCCTTGAAAAACTCCAATCCCAGACGCTCTCTCATTTTCGTAAGTGTACTGGGGTCGAGGATCTCTTCGGTCACGAATTTCTCAAACCCACAGAACACCTGCATGTACGGGTTCTCCAAAACATCCTGCACAATCCCCTCATCCGAAAGACCTGTCATGTGCTTCAAAAGCAGTAAACCAATAACAAGCTGAGCATCCTTAGCAGGACGTCCCACATCAGAAAAATGCTTGGCATATTCCTCCTCTAGCTCCTCCCAAGGTATGAGGTCCGCTATCCTCAGCCAGCGGTTGTTTTCGTTTAATTTCCCACCAAAAGGGAAAAGTTCGGGAAATAAAGGCAGTGTTTTACGGTCTTTACGACGATACATGGGGATAATCTCCAGTGAAAAGTGCAAGGTTTTTGAGGGGGTTGCGGCCAAAACCTTGCATTTTGTCCTTGAATTTCCCCACCAGATTAACATATAATTATAGCAAAATCAATAAGTTATTGAATATTTTTGACTTTTTCAGTGGCCCCTAAATAGATTCAAAAGGATATTCGCGGTG
>Ga0209636_10002408_pt1 | contig 19042 bp, 12 predicted proteins | sample DeeMarSWOR152_54_FD_187464 | JGI IMG/M metagenome (GOLD analysis project Ga0209636, IMG submission 187464) | Marine sediment microbial communities from White Oak River estuary, North Carolina - WOR-1-52-54 (SPAdes) (version 2) | ecosystem: Environmental > Aquatic > Marine > Intertidal zone >... | reverse complement strand
CGTCGATTCGTACTGTGTCGCCGTCGGCGAATTTGCCGGCCAAAAGCTCAGTGGCAAGCGGGTTCTCCAGCCGCTGCTGAATCGTCCGCTTCAAAGGCCTCGCACCAAAGACAGGGTCGTAACCCTCGTCCATAATCTGCTTGCTGGCATTTTCGGTGAATTCGAGCTTTATGTTGCGTCCGTTCAGACGCTCAGCTAAATAATTCAGTTGAATATCGACAATCTTTCTCAAGTCTTCTTTTGTTAGCATGTGGAAAACGATTATCTCATCGACCCGGTTCAAAAACTCCGGCTTAAAGAGTTGCTTAAGCGCATCTTTAACGTGGGCCTCGATTTCCCAGTCGGCCCCGGCCTCTTCGGTAAGCTGTTGAATCTGCTGACTGGCGATATTGCTCGTCATAATGATAACGGTATTTTTGAAATCCACGGTTCTGCCTTTTCCGTCGGTCAATCGCCCATCGTCGAAAACCTGCAGCAGCACATTGAAGACATCCGGATGCGCCTTCTCAATCTCATCCAACAAAATCACCGAATATGGCTTGCGCCGCACCGCTTCGGTCAGTCGGCCGCCTTCTTCGTAGCCGACATAGCCCGGCGGAGCACCGATAAGCCTCGCGACGGAGTGCTGCTCCATAAACTCACTCATATCAATCCGAACCATAGCAGCCGGGTTGTTAAACAGAAAATCTGCAAGCGCCTTGGAAAGCTCGGTCTTGCCCACGCCCGTTGGCCCGAGGAATAAAAATGTCCCTATCGGCCGATTCGGGTCCCCCAACCCTGACCGGCTCCTGCGGACTGCATTGCAAAGTGCCGCAACCGCTTCATCCTGCCCGACTACCCGCTGGCGAATCGACTCCTCCATTTTCATTAATCGCTCACGCTCACCGCTCAATAATTTCGCAATCGGTATCCCTGTCCATTTGGATACCACGCCGGCGATGTGCTCTTCGGTTACTTCATTCCGGATTATTTTGCCTTTGTCGGATTCGGCAAGCTGGGACTCTTTTTCTTCAAGCTCCTTCTTCAAATTTGCAATGGTTTCATATTTTAAGCGGGCGGCGGTTTCCAGCTCGCCCTTGCGCTGGGCATCTTCGAACTGGTTCTGGGCATCCTCGATTTTTTGTTTCAGTTGTTTTATCTGGTCGATTTCGCCCTTTTCGCTTTCCCACTGTGCCGTGAGCTCTTTGTCCCGCTGTTGCAATTTGGCTAATTGTTTTTCAGCATGTGTTAATCGTTCTTTACTTGCATCGTCGCTTTCCTTTTTCAACGCTTCTCGTTCGATTTGAAGCTGAATAATCTTTCTGCGAATTGTATCCAGCTCGGCAGGCAGCGAGTCATTCTCAATCCTCAGCTTCGAGGCTGACTCGTCAATCAAATCTATTGCCTTGTCCGGAAGCCAGCGGTCCGTTATGTACCGATTGGATAAAGTCGCCGCTGCAACAAGCGCCGAGTCCGTAATCCGGACCCCGTGGTGGGTGTCGTAGCGGCCCTTCAGCCCTCGCAGGATGGCTATGGTTTCTTCGACGCTCGGCGGGTCAATCAGAATCGGCTGAAAACGCCTCTCCAGCGCCGCGTCTTTTTCCATGTACTTTCGATATTCGTCGATGGTAGTCGCCCCGATACAACGCAGCTCGCCCCGTGCAAGTGACGGCTTTAACAAATTACCCGCATCAACCGCGCCTTCGGCTTTGCCCGCACCTACTACTGTATGTAACTCGTCGATGAAAAGTATTATTTGCCCTTCGGCGGTGATGACCTCCTTAAGTACAGCCTTGAGCCGGTCCTCAAATTCACCCCTGAATTTTGTCCCCGCTATCAGCGCCCCCATATCCAGAGCAATTATTCTTTTATTCTTCAAACCTGTAGGAACGTCACCTGCGATTATCCGCTGAGCAAGGCCTTCAACAATTGCCGTTTTGCCCACGCCCGGCTCGCCGATTAGTACCGGATTATTTTTCGTCCGCCTATTGAGGACCTGCATACATCGCCGAATCTCTTCATCTCTGCCGATAACGGGGTCAAGCTTTCCCTTCCGCGCCATTTCCAAAAGGTCAATCCCGTATCGCTCCAGCGCTTTGTATTTATCCTCCGGATTTTGGTCGGTTATCTTTTCCGGCCCGCGGACCTCTTTCAGAGCGTTTTCAATTTGTTCCGGCGTAATCGAGTTGAGCCGTAAAATTTCTTTCGCATCGCTTTGCACCGAAGCAAGTGCAATGAACAGATGTTCCACGCTCAGGTATTCGTCACCCATCGCATCAGCCCGGTTTTGGGCATCCAGGACAACCTGGCTAAAAGCCGGGTCAGGCATAATCTGACTGCCGCTCTTGCCTTGAGCCAGCCGCCCCAGTTCGCTCTCCGTCATCTCTTTAATGCGCGAAACATTAGCGCCGATCTTTTTCAAAATCATGACCACGGCGCCGGTATCATCGCTGCAGACGGCACTTAATAAATGCAATGGCGACACAAAAGTATGCGATTTGGCCATCGCAATCTGCTGAGCAGTCGCTAATGCCTCTTGCGCTTTTAGTGTGAATTTGTCGAATTTCATACATAAATCCTTTGTTTACGGGCAAAATTTCAATTACGGATATATCCTGAAATTCAATATATGCAAACAGCGTGCCCAAACAAGTTAAAATTGTAATTGCTGTTATGAAAAGTAGTTACAGTTTCCTTACTATTTTTAACTGTGTGCCAATTTGGCAGTTATTCGCTGAGATGCTTACTTGGGTGTTTCTCGTTCGATATTTCTTAGAGGCTCTTACAAAAAGACTTTAAATCGACCATATCAGTACTGAAAACGGAGATTATGTTCACTTTGATAGAGGTTCTTAATATGGTTGGTGTTTCAGGTCTGATTGTTTGCGCAGGTGTGCCGGTAGCATTTCTGGATAAAGCAGCAGATTTCTAAAACCTCCCCCATCAGCTTTTTCTTGAAAATGTTGGCTATTTTCGGCTCTTAGCAGGTGGTAAATATGCCCGTCTGGTGCCAATTCCTATCACCGACGCTTTGCAGAGTTGATCATCGCCAATGTTTACTATGTGGCGTTTGCGAAAGTGTTCCGCTCATCTACAGCGGCCCCGGCTAAGGCCTATTCGGTCTGTTCCAGCCTGTATTCACATTGTAGATGAAGTTGCCCCTCAGACGGGTGCTGATGTAAACATCATCGTCACTAACAGCAAAAGTGGCTTCCACCTTCTTGTTTACCTTGATATATACTCCTCCTGACTGTAACAGGGCGTCGTGAACCTCTGTTCCGATTTCCAGAATCTGGTTGTCGGAAAAGCCGGCTCGACGCATCACCTGTACAATGTCGTCGGCGGTTAGAGCAAGTACGTTCCGGCTGCTCACGGGTATCACCTCAAACCCTGTATGTTGTGTACAGCCAACCACGCCCAAAGCCAGAAGTGCTATCAGCAGCAGCACAATAATCACGCCACCGTTTTTTGACTCGTGTTTAATCAACTTCACAGCTTTTATCTCCTTTTAATATGTTTTTCATCGGGGCGGGCGTAATAAACTTTCTCGAAGACGCATCTTAAATTCATCCTCCGGCCGTAATTGTTCCTGCGGCCGTAATTCGTACTCAGGCCGCAATTCGTACTCCATCCGTTCGATTGGAGCCTCAATCGCCGGCGACGGTTCGCTAAAATCGAGCAGTTGGCCCGTCTCGCGTACCAGGTGGGCCGTGATGAAAACGGCAATCTCCCGCGTGGACTTATCGCTTTCCTGATGACGGAACAGAGGCCCCAGTATTGGCAGGTCGCCGAGGCCTGGGACCTTCCTATATTTCACACGGTCCCGGTTCTCCGTCAGACCGGCAACTGCAACCGTTCCGCCGTCTTTGATACGCACAGTGTTAGTCGATGTCCGCCGCGTAATAACCGGAAGATTGCTTTCTCTACCGCGTGGTATGCTGTCACTGACTTCGACAGCTATTGCCAGTGTAATATCGTTATTGTCCCCGATATTGGGTAAGATACTTAATCTTGTGCCGGACTCGACTTTCTGCAGCTCACTGTAGAAGTAGCCGAATTCGGCCCCAGGCGGAACCATCATATAATACTCTTCTTGCATAACATTCATTTCAGCTACTTTGCCGTCCTGGGCCAAAACCTGAGGCTGGGAAAGTATCTTCGCCTCGCTATTGATCACAAGAAGGTTCAGAGTTAGCTCCAGAGCACTTGTGAATGTTGCATCGGGTGCATAGCCAATCTGGATGCCCCACGGAAAAGCACCGCCGAAGTCGGTCATCTCTATTCCCCCACGCCCGAGCAGGTCATTGCTAAAAAGTCCGGCGCTAATCTTGGGCCAGCCCCACTCGACACCAAGGTTCAGCAGGTCACCGCGTTCCATCACTACTATCCTTGCATCCAGCAAGACATGCCGGGGCGCTCGGTCCATCTGTTCCAGATCCGAGATGATACGATTCATCAAAACCGGCGGGGCCGTAACAACCACCGTGTGCGGCTCGGCTCCGGCAGGAGCTCCTCCAACGGGAATAGGTTCGGCCTGAGCATAATTGCGAAATACCGGGGATAAAAGGCCCACTGCTGTGTTGGCACCGATATAGTTCAGCTTTATACGGCGAGTTTCGCTCACCTTCGGGAACATCGTGTCTTCTATGCCTCCTGAGCAAACCAGGTAATAATACGGTGTCTTCTTCACAACATAGGGGGTGCCGGCCAGGACGATTTCGAGTGCCGTATCGAGTGGAACATCTTTGAGGTCACAGGTTACGATGCCGGTAACGGTCTCATCCGGAATAATGGTAACACCCGTTGTTGATGCGATGTCCGGTAGTACCGTGGTAGCAAGCTCATCATCGACCCAGGTATTAGTAACAAGCGGTCCAGTTGGAACACGTGGTACGTTTGGTTCTATTGTCGGAAATTCTGGAGTAACCTCTTCTTCCGTAACCTTACGCAAAATTTCCGCCATTTGCTTACGCATCTGTTCTAACTCGCGCTCTAAAGGCGTTTTCGGTGCCTCAACCTCAGTAGGTTTCTCGACTGGGGGGCGCTCGACTGGAGGGCGCTCGACCGGAGGACGCTCGACTGGGGGTCGCTCGACTGGAGGACGCTCAGTGACCCTTGCCGATTCCGGCACACCATCCTTCCAGTTCTCTGTAATGTTGGTGTATGGCATGCTGGGTGGATTGAATGTGAAGCGTTCATCTTTTGGCGTAATCTCGCCGCTCCAGGCGTACGGCACCGTGACGGTCCACCTGCCTTGAGCGTCGGTGGTATCCGAGCTTCCACCCTCACTTGCTGTCACCGATACACCTTCGATAGGTGTCCCCCCAATAATCACCGCACCGGAGATTGTAAACGTCAACAGTGTCGCAGTATAGCCTTGATTCGTTTGATCTATGGTAACGGTAGGGTATGGTCTCTTAGTCGGATTGAAGGTGTGACCCAGCTTCGTTGGCGTTACCATGCCGCTCCAGCCGTAGTCCACCGACAGAGTGTACTGGCCGTTAGCATTCGTTGTAGCGGTGCCTCCACCCTTATCCGCTGTTACTAATACGTCTTCGACCGGTCCTTTGGCAGAGCTTATCGTACCGGATATCGTACACTTCAGCAGTGTCGCAATGTAGTTCTGATTAGTCAAGGGGCCCGTAAGGGATTCGGTATATGGAATGTTAGGCGGATTAAAAGTATAGCCTGCTTTCATCGGAGTAACCGTGCCCGTAAAGCCGTACTTGACGGTCGCGATGTAAGTGCCGTCACTGCGTGTAGTGATATTACCCGGAAGACCTCTCATAACTACGCCGGCCTCCTCGGCTGTACCGGAAATTGTAAAGGTAATCAATGCCCCGGTGTAGTTCTCATTCGACAGGTTCTTCGTAACCGGAGGGTATGGTTTGCTATCCGGTGTGAAAGTGTAACCTGACTTTGTCGGCCTGACTGTATTGCTGAAGTTGTATTCCACATTGGCAGTGTAATAGCCGTTTGCATTGGTAACCGGATTACCCGGCAGACCTTCCATTACCACATCGCTCACTCCGGCACCGTCCACTCTGACTATACCAGAAACAGTTAAGGTAATCGGGGTCGCATCATAGTTTTGTTCCCTGTTGCTGTTAACTTTGCTGTATGTCTGGCTGGCCGGTTTGAAGGTGAAGCCTGGCTTTTCCGGCGTAACCGTACCGCTGAAGCCGTAGTTGACGGTGGCTTGGTACAAGCCGTTCTGATCCGTAATAGGATTGCCGGGCAGGCCCTTCATTGTTACGCCCTGCATACCTGCCGAACCGGAAATTACAAAGGTAATCGGGGTCGCAACGTAGTCCTGATTTGCCTGGGGGCTGGTAAGTTCAGGGTACGGAATGTTAGCCGGCGAAAAGGTATAACCTATTTTTTCCGGCGTAACCGTGCCGGTCCAGCCGTATTGAACGGTGGCCCTGTAAGTGCTATCCTTGCCGGAAACTATATTACCCGGCAGACCTTTCATTAGTACGCCGTCCGTTCCTGCTGAACCGGAAATTATCAACGTAATCACTGCACCGGTGTAGTCCTGAGTCTGGTTTCTCGTAACCGGAGGGTATTCTTTACTCTCCGGCGTGAACGTGTAACCTGTTTTCATCGGCGTAACCGTGCCGGTCCAGCCGTGGTCGACCGTCGCTGTGTAAGTGCCGTCCGCGCCGGTAACCGGGTTACCCGGCAGGCCGCTCATTACTACGCCCTCCATACGGGTTGTACCAGAAATAGTATACCTAATCGGTATTGCATCGTAGTCTTGATTAATCTGATTGCTCGTAACCTTGGGATAGGGTCTACTGGTTGGTTCGAATGTGTAACCTGCCAGTATCGGCGTTACCGTCCCGCTCCAGCCGTAGTCAACAGTGGCCATGTAATTGCCGTTCCCGTCGGTAATAACAGGTTCGCCCGGCAGGCCCCTCATCGTTACCCCCGCCACACCGGTTGAACCGGAGATAGTAAAAGTTATCTTTTGTGCCTCGAACGACTGCGCATGGACCCGGATGTCCAGCGCGCAGAACAGAACGATGCAGACGATTATCACACCGACCGATAAAATTCTCCCGATATTTTTCCTTGCCATAGGTCAACGTACCTTTCTGTAAGCATTGGCCGGCAATTCTATGGCTCTTTTGCCTTGTTGTATCGGCAATTCAGAACCTTTCTTTAGCAAAAAAACCCTCTTTACCGGCGTGTTACCATTGAACATCTATCTTTTCTTCAAGCTCCTCTTCTAACTGTAAGATTTGAACTACCCTCTGGTCTCCAAACACCGAGACCTGTATAGCTATTTGTTTGCTTAGTACCTCACCAGGGGCATATTCTAAAAGCCCTGTTACACGGTATGTACCGGCAGCGACCTTCGAAAAATCAAAAACTCCGGAGAAACTCCTCGTTTCAAAAGGTATCATCAGACCGGTCTTGCTGCTGCTGAGGATTATCTTATCTATAGTTATGCCCGTAAGCGTTGTAAGAGCGACCCTGCAATGGGGCTCAAAGTGGATGCTTCCGAAATTGCTGAACTCGCTGACAACAAGATACTTGGAAGGCCCCTCTAGTTCGCTAAGTGTCAGCTTGCCTTTCTGGACCGTAGGGCTGGCCTCAACACGCTTGTTTAGAACACAGATCGGAGCCGTTGTTACGCCCGCATTCTGACCGTCGGAATAAAGTGCCTGCAGATAGAGAATTGCATAATAGCAGGGATGCATCGATGTGGGATTCGGCATCTCTGACATAATTCTGATGTTCTTCGACGAGTTGGCGCCGATTGTGAATTTGTCAGGCTCTATACTCACCCACTCTGCGCAGTTTAAGTCCTCCCCCTTCAAGCCGTCGCTGCGGGCAATGCCGTCAAGGATACGGGGTAATGCCACAATCGTCCTGATACTGACGGTCTCGTCTGCAATATTATGCACTTTTAATGTCGTCGTGCGCGTTGCACCCGGCAGGCTGTCTATGGTAATCTCCCTCGGCTCAAGTATAAGTGGCGCATCGGTCGCCGTCTTCTTGGCGCGGGGATCGCCGGCAAAATCTATCTCCTTTTCAATCCCTTTTACCGGCCGGCCATCCACGAACAGGGCTCCGTGCAGCCTGTATCTACCCGGCGGTAAAGACCGCATGATGTTATGTCGTAACTTGAATTTGGCCCCTGGAATAATGCTGGATTCTCCCATGTTTGCCACTGTAATTTCTCGCCAGTGACCTCCCCAGAAACCCCTGACTCTTACTAAACCCGTCAGGCTGGAATAGGTCCCACCTTCATTTGCGATATCCATTGTCACCAGAGTTGTTGCCGGTCTTAATCCGTTCGATTCCCTGAACTCCATCCCAATGTCGGTCATTTCTACTTCATTACGCGGTATCCGGCCTTGTATCTCAACAAGAACCGGAATCAAAAATCGAAGGACGAAGGCGACTCCTGTCACATCCGGCCTCGGCCTCAGCGTAGCAAGGATCGCAGCTCCGTAGAAGCCGCGGATACGGGGCGGAACTTGCAGAGTTACTACTACGGGGGCCATTGTCAAAGGATTAAGGCTGATTGTGTTGGGATCGAAGCTTATCCACTCACGGCACGAAGACAGCTTAATTGTACCGGATTCAAGAATAGGGTCATTAGGCTCAATGAATATCCACTCGCCATACTCATCCTGACTCAGCTCGGCTACCCTGAAGTCTATTATGCTGATCTCGCTGGGATCGTGGCTCTGAATCTCGATCGTCTCCCGGGCCAGCCGACCTGGACGCGGTTGAAGCATAATTTTCATCGGCGAAATTATAAACTGGCCTGATGCGGAACCAGCCGACAGCAGAAGTGCAGCCAATACGATTCCGATAACTAAAACCCGAGCAGAACCGTCAAAAAACAGGTTTCTAACGGAGTGCATGTACCTGACATTGCCGCAATTGTTTATATCATTGCTATGCAAGCAGGAATCTGTTCTATTATTTCGGCTCCCCATTTGATACCTCCCATTGGAAGACTCAAAATGGCATATAAAAATGCCCCCACCGCCAATCCCTTCTCCGTAGTACTACGAAGCGTGAATTAGGCGTGAGCCTATGCTCAATTCGTCCCGGACAAAATCCTTGAATGTTGCTCTGTAATATTGATACGCTTGTAATAAGTCCGTCCGCAGCGGATATCAGTATTTGATATCTATTTTTTGATTTCGTGGTTAATTTCCTCAATTCTATGCCTATACTACAGCTTTTATCTTTTCGGCGTTTTAACGTCGTTACTTTTTATAATTCCTTATAAAATCCCCATAAACAACGCCAATCGGCCATCCTACACCTTTCTCCATAACTTAACGTCCTTGCTTTAAATAAGGGAATTCGCACTTATCCACCTGTGATTTTATAATATTACCAATCTTACCATTTTTGAATTTAAATGTCAAGCTTAAAGTACCTAACTCACCCAAATTAACTAAAATCGTCATAAAATTATAGGGAGGGATGAATCTTATCCACCCCTCCCTATTAACATCCTTTTTACTGGCAGCTACCAAAATCGTAGGGAGCTAAGGCCGTTTGTTAACAAATTAACTCCGGCCAGCCCCTTACTAAGCAAATAATACTACGGCTGGGGGATCGACCCTGAGTTCCCCGACCACGAGAAACTTGAGAAATCTCCTCCTGAACTGCATACAGGTTTTACGGTTATGTACGCATCGCCAACCCTTATCTCGTTGTGAGCAGTGGGGTCAGGCATCGCTATCATATTCGGCTCCTTGACCTTGACACAAATCTTGTGTGTCTCGGTTTTTCCAGCCCTTTGCCGGACTACGCCTCCTTCATCTATCCAGGCTGACCAGTCACCGGCTCCCTTAATGGATAGACCAGCGGAATTCACCACTACCCTGGCGCCGATTACCATAAGAAAGTTGCTGCTTATCGTAAAGTCAGTGCATCCAACGTAGTCGAGTCCACTTGGATTCAGCATAATCTTCAAGCCGTTACATTTAGCGATCTTGACGTAATAACCAACCTTTAAGTATACAGGAATCTTGCAGACATCCAGCGGTTTGTAGCACTTGATCCAGGGCCACGCGCACCCCTCACCTTTCCATATTACCTCGTCCCCTGCCATTGCCACGCTTGCCAGCAAACCTAATAGTGCAATCGCAAATATACTTTTCTTTAACATTTTCATTTCCCTCTCTTAACTGCCGCTCCCTAAAGGCCCATAAAGCCCTGCGGAGCTAATGTAGTTCTTTCGCCCAGGCTCCCACATGCCTGAGCTGCACAATCACAATAACGGGCAAAAACCTTTTTTTAGCCGGCTCCCGGGGGTATGCCCGCTTTGCCACCCGCCTCGCCGGGGCCCATGAGGTCTATGGTTTCTAACCTCCGATCATCATTCTCAATCGACAATCGTTTTCCCGCCTTAAGACCGGGCCTGCTTCTTCAGGCGGCTCGCAAGCGTTGTTCTGCTTGCGACTTCTCATTTTTCACTACCTCACACCTCCTTTCTCCCCTGTCCTTTAGAAGGGGATTTTCTTCTTGTACAGCACCTAATCCATGGGTCCTGGGCATATACGACTTAATTAATGCCGCACGTACGTAGTTGAATCCTCCTCTCTTTTCATCTCAATCTCTCAAATTAAGGCGGCGGCATTATCGTAAATATAAGCGTTCCTGTGTATTTTCCCGCAGGTTTCTGGAAATCGCCCTGCACCTTGAAATTCAGCTTAATGTCATGGGACCCTTTCATCACCTTCGATATAGCCACGGGCTTTGCCATTGGGACAAATCCGCCAGTTGTCGGTGCTTTTACAAAAATACGCTTAGGCGATATGGAAACGCCTACGTCGTTTTTAAGATTCGTCGAAGAGACCAATATGCGACCGTGCCTGCAGTTAGATCTCACCTTCACTGTTAAGACCGCCGTTGTATCATAGATGTCCCCGTACGGGACAGTCCCAAGGTCAAGTTTATCCGGCGTAACGGATAAACTGACGAATGGCTTACCCATAGGCAGCACGGGATGCCCAGCTTGAGCAATCCCCGTCCCCCCGATGAGCACAGCCGCCATCGTTAAAGTCATTACTAATTTCTTCATTGTTTTCTCCCCCCAATATCAACAACATTCTCTTTGCTGCTGACTGCCTGAAGATGCTTTATTAGTTATTTTCTATCCGTTGGCTTTAAGGCAGTCCCTTTTGGTCTTATTCTCTCGGCGTCTCCGCCGTCAATACCGACCATTGTTAGCTACTTAGCGTTTACTGCTCATTTGGCTAAGTTTTCGACCGTGGGGTCAAAAGTGGAGTGTATACGGAAAGGACTTTTTGATGTCTTTTCATCTATTCTCCTCTTCCTTTCACTCTCCTCACTTTCACCCCAGCACCAAAGACATACATTGGTGCTGCTCATCACCCGTTAATGAAACGTGCATACATAGTTACACACGTTACTTTAGTGAATGTTACCAGTTTTCTTTTTATATGTCAATAACTAATTTCTAAAATTTAACTTTTTTTGCTTTGTGCTTATGCTGATTTTATTATTTCACCTGATAATACAACGATACTTTGATTCTATCAATAGCTGATAAGTTCCTATGATATAAACATTTATATCAATATCTTACATTCGAAATTCGAATGTTGAGACTCAAAACAAATCAAAAATTCAAATGTTGAAATTTTCAAAACTTATTGTTTTATTTATTTGAATTTTCCGTAACACCTGTCAGAAATCCGCCTGTGGAGGATAACCGCAGTAGAAATTGTTTTGGATTTCGGATCCCCGTTACCTGCCTGCGTAGGCACAGGCTTCACGGATACAAGTTTACACCTGGGAAGACAAAGGTGCTTCAGATTTTGTATAGAAAAGCGCGATTTACTCTATGGTGTAGTACTAATTTCTTTATTATATTTCAATCACTATTCCGAAACTTAACCTTTTTTGATTTCTGCAACCTGAACAATTTTAATATTTTACCTGAATTCTCCTTAAAAGTCAATGTTGAAATTGTCCATTTTCTCAATTTCGCCTATTTTTCCAAGCTTTTTTGCAAGGATTTTCTCAAGCTATCGTATACCTAACAGTTAGAGCAATCCTTAAATTTGCTTAAGACCTTGTAACACAAGAAGATACGATAGCAATGTACGGCCTAAATCGCATTTTGGCAGATAATAGAGCACCGCTACGCTCCCAATTGGTACAATTGGTATTGGGGATCTTTTTGGTTGCTTTATCTTTGTATTTGGCAGAGTTTTGCAAAATACAAACGTGGGCGTATATTATTGGAGGAAATCGTTTTTTGGTTTACCCGAATAATCCCATAAGTCTTTGCTAAGCATACTTTTATAGTTTAACGATAAAAACTCAAGAAAACGGGTTTTTCATCATCAAAGTATGACTAATTTCCATTTTCAACCAGGCCTAATACCATTCAACTACCGCATAGATGTAATCTACCAATGTTTTTTTCTTAGCAATGTTGTCATTATTCTTGACCTGTAACTGAAGAGAATTTATCTTTTCGGGTGTATCCACAATACTTGTAACATCCCAGGAGTCTAATGCCTCATTTTCTGTTCCTTCGTGCACCGGAGCACTTATTGACAACCAAATCACTGGCTTACGTGGCCAGCCCGTTCCTATATCCCATTGCAATTTTCCGGAAGGAAATTGTTCTTGCTCGAAGTGTTCCACATAAACAGCGACCGATGTTATTTTAGCTCCTGGTGGGATAGGCACATCCAAAAAATCATAGGATGTGTATAAACCAGCGTCGGTTTCCAGCCATTCGTTGTCACTGGCACCCACGACATCGGCTTTCCCGCCCGTTAGTAACGTTTTGTTGCTTTTTTGGTCGTAGCCGTCCACTATGGTCAAGGTCTGAGGCGAGCTTATCGCTTTTACAGTAATGGTAAATGATTGTGTATCTGAAGCTGGAACGCTATAGCTGTCCATCACCTTGACCACTACATCATTAGCTCCTAAATTATCATTTGTTGGTTTCCACTCTATCAATCCTGTAGCTGGATCTATGGTCATGCCTTCCGGTTTGGTGGTTAAGGAGTAAGTCAGGGTATCTCCCACATCTCGGTCTTTGGCTTTAACGTCATAAGCATATAACGCACCAACTATAACTGTGGTTATAGGTGTTGAGGTGATAACCGGCGCATCATCGACTGAGCCGACTGTAACGTTCACCTTGGCGGTATCAATTCCGCCTTTGCTGTCCCGAACAGTGTAGATGAATGAATCGGTGCCGAAGAAATTCGCGTTGGGTGTATAGGTCAGCGTGCTATCGGTGTTGATGGTGACCGAGCCGCTGCTGCCCTGGGTGACAGCGCTCACTGTAAGCGGGTCATTGTCCAGGTCAGTGTCGTTTGCCAGCACATTAATTGCTATTGCCGGCGTGTCCTCCTGCGTCGTTACACTGTCATCGTTGGCCACCGGCGGATCATTGGCCGCCTTCACTGTAATCGAAACGGTTGCAGCGGCGCTGTCTGCTTTGCCGTCGTTGACCTTGAAGGTAAAGCTGTCCGTACCATTGAAATTCGTGTTGGGCGTGTAGGTCAGGTTTGGCGCTATCCCGCTCAGGTTCCCGTGGGACGGACCTTTTACCACACTGTAGGTCAGCGGGTCTTCATTCCGATCCCTGCCTTTTAATGTAATTGACACCGGCCTGTCCTCCTGCGTCGTCGCACTGTCATCGTCGGCTACCGGCGGACGGTTGCTCGTTATGAGCGTGATTGTTACCAGTGCAATAACTAAGAGGATTGCTATCACCGCAATAATAACAAATCTTCTTTCCATAATACTCCTCCTTTAAAAAACCTTAAAGGCTTCTTAACATATATAGATGTTTGTAAGATAGTGTCTTATATTGCTACCCTCGCTTGGCTTTTCCTCCATGCGTCCATTATAAACCCAGTCTTAGTAATAAGTATACTTCAGTTTTCTTTTATTTGCAAGCTTATTTTCTAACGGGCTTTTACTAAAAGTGGTTTTTTGACCTTGGTCAAGTGCTGTATCCCTAATAATGGCCTGTTACAATTGAATTTATCGCATTCGGCACCGCTAAAAGTCATCCAAATTTTGAACACAATATTATTATTGAACTTTGAGTTATTAAGGCAAAAGTAGGTGCCGCCCTCAAACTCTGGCCTGAGCTCGTCGAAGACTTGTTTGGTGGTGTCCTCAGCAGGGTGTTGAAAATCTTCACTCGCGCCATCGCAAGTCCAAGCGACTCCCATCGCAAGACAGCCCTGCGAGCAGGCGTGTTGAAAATAATCCCATTGTGCTTCGCATTTCAATGAAAGAAGTTGACCGATAGGACGAAGGAAAGTATAATATTTGCTGGATATAGATGTAACAAGCAGTTTTATTTGAATCGACGTGGGCTTTATACAAATTCGGATTTGATCACGACAGCGGGACCAAACATAATGAAGCCGAGAGCTTTCACCCTCATAGAGCTGCTGGTTGTGATTGCGATAATTGCATTGTTAATGGCAATATTGATGCCGGCACTGCAAAAGGCGAGGGAGCACGCAAGGAGAATTGTCTGCTCAAATAATCTCAAACAAATCAGCCTCAGCTTGAATATGTACGGTTCAGAAAACGACAATCGGCTGCCGCTCAACGAACAGGGATATTGGCTCTGGGATATCTCTTACAGCACCACCGATTATATTATGGCAACCGGCGGAGACAAACACACCTTCTATTGCCCCTCTGATCCGATGAAAACTCCTGACATGACAATTCTTTGGCAGTTCTCCCAAAATCTTTCGCCGGGAACACCTGCCAATTCGATACCCGAACCCACAACTAACAGAGGCAACTATTATCGAGTCACCAGTTATTTCTGGATGATGGATACCGTTAATGGAAGAACAAATCACCCGGAGGGAACACCTAAAAAGGACTGGGTGAAAACACTAACCTGCAAGCAAGCCTCATCGACCGACCTCGTTACCGACGCGACCCTAAGTGATGGTCCTGACCGCGACGATGCTAACTTTGCCGAGGTCCACGGCGGGTCATGGTCGCGATGGGGTATTTACGACCGCACCAACCACCTGAACCGAGGAATTAAACCTGCCGGCGGTAATATTGTCTTCGTCGATGGACATCTCGAATGGCGGCGGTTTAGTGAAATGGATGCACGCATATGGTCCCCGTATCATTGGTGGTAATACCAGAAGTCCAACTCAACCATTTCTACATTTCCAGTCTCCAACTGGTGTAATATCGATTTGCCCGCCGCATTACCCATCTGTCCCGGTGCTTCGAAAATGTCTTTCATAGATTTTGCCCTTGCAAAATTACTGCTCTGGTCTTAAAATTTCACTTTCGCTAAAATAATTAAAGTTCAATGTTCGATATGTGATGCAGGAGCGAAGTGGAAGTCCGCCTGTGCTGTAAAGCATGCTTCCGTCAGGCGTGGCGGGCTGGATAATCGTAAGAGGAAAAGGTCGAGTATCGAGAAATGTTTGAGTCATTAACCGAGAAATTTAACTCGGTGTTCAGGTCGTTGGCCGGCCGGGGTCGGATTACCGAAGCGAACATCTCGGACGCTATGCGAGATGTCCGCAAGGCCCTTCTGGAGGCGGATGTCAACTACAATGTGGTAAAGAGCTTCTGCAAAGACGTTACGCAGGCGGCCATCGGTGCTGAGGTGATCAAAAGCCTTCATCCCAGCCAGGTTCTGGTAAAGATTGTCAACGATGAGCTGACGAGGTTGATGGGGCCGGTCGATACCCGTATCTATTTTGTTTCGCCCGGGCCTACTGTAATTATGTTAGCCGGCCTGCAGGGCGGCGGTAAGACAACCACCGCTGCAAAACTCGGCAAATACCTCGTTGCAAAGGGCAAAAGAACACTCCTGGTCGCTGACGACCTACAAAGACCCGCTGCTATTGAGCAACTGATTGTTCTGGGTCAGCAGACAAATATCGATGTTTACAGCGAGGACAGCAAAAACTCTGTAAAGGTCGCAAAAAATGCTGTAAGGCACGCCCAGCAGAACGGCTACAATGTGGCCGTGCTCGACACCGCCGGCCGACTCCATATAGACGAAGAGATGATGACTGAGCTGGCCAATGTCGCAAAGGCTGTCAACCCCCACCAGATTTACTTAGTTTGCGATGCGATGACCGGCCAGGATGCTGTTAATTCCGCCAAAGAGTTCAACGAACGGCTCGAGCTCGATGGCGTCATCCTTACAAAACTGGATGGTGATGCCCGCGGAGGGGCTGCTCTGAGCGTAAAGGCCGTAACCGGAAAGCCCATCAAATTCATCGGCGTCGGCGAAAAGCTCGACAAGCTCGAAGAATTTCACCCCGAACGAATGGCCGGCAGAATTCTCGGTATGGGCGATGTCGTAACCCTCGTTGAGAAAGCCCAGGAGCAGTTCGAAGCCGAAGAGGCGGTGAAATTGCAAAAGAAAATGGCCAAAGGCAGCTTCGGCTTTGATGATTTTCTAAAGCAAATGCAGGCCGTCAAAAAAATGGGTGGCATTAAGGATATGCTTAAGATGTTGCCGGGCATGGGTGGGCAGCTTGAGGATTTGGACTTCGACGGTGCAGAAATGCAGCGAATGGAAGCTATTGTGTATTCGATGACCCCCCGGGAAAGACGCGATCCGGACGTTATAGATTCGTCCAGACGAAGGCGAATCGCCGCAGGCGCCGGCGTCCAGGTCCACGATGTTTCAGGGCTGGTAAAGACGTTTATGCGCAGCCGGGATATGCTAAAAACGCTCAGCGGCGGAAGCTTCGGCGGGTTGAAAAACCTCTTCAAAGGTGGATTTAATATGGGTGCCCTAAGCGCAGCTATGGGCGCCGGCAGAAAAATAAAGCAGCGCTCAAAGCGAAAAAGAATCATAAAGCGAAAAGGAAAAATAAAGCGACGATAGTTCTTTAATTGTCATTTCCGCGCAAGCGGGAATCCAGTATTTCCCCAATTTATTGGGGGGTTGTTTAACCTGTTGAAAAAAAGCCATCATGAGAAAAAATCCGAACCGCAGGGACTTTTTGCGTTTGATGGGTGCAGCTATGACAGGCACCGTACTGTCCGGTTGCACAGAAGGTTTTTTCTCAACAATCGAAAAAAACAAGCGCTCCTTTGAGAAACCAAATTTCATTATCATCTTCTGCGATGATTTAGGCTACGGCGACGTCGGCTGCTTCGGCTCAACCAAGAACCGCACGTCGAACATCGACCGTATGGCCGCGGAAGGTATGCGTTTCACGAGCTTCTACGTAACCAGCGGCGTATGCACACCGTCCCGGTCGAGTCTGATGACCGGCTGCTATCCCCGCCGTGTCAATATGCACCAGAACGACACCGGCCTGTGCGTTCTCTTTCCCGTAAACAAAAAGGGCCTAAATCCCAATGAAATCACCATTTCAGACCTGCTAAAGCAGCAGGGCTACGCCACGGCGTGCGTCGGCAAGTGGCACCTCGGTGACCAGCCACAGTTTCTGCCCACGCAGCAGGGATTTGATTACTATTACGGCATTCCCTACAGCAACGATATGGGCAGCCGGAACGGCACCAATCGCCCCCCACTGCCGCTGCTGCGAAACGAAAAAGTCATCGAAGCGCCGGCTGATCAGAACACACTAACAAAGCGTTACACAGAGCAGGTAATCGAGTTCATCACCGCCAATAAGGATAGGCCCTTCTTTATTTACCTGCCGCACACAATGCCGCACATGCCGCTCCACGTCAGTGAGGCCTTCCGCGGGCGTTCTCCACATGGCCAGTATGCTGACGTCATCGAAGAAATTGATTGGTCCGTGGGCCAGATTCTACAGACCTTGCGCGAGCGCAATCTTGCCCGCAAAACGCTCGTAGTCTTTACTTCCGACAATGGCGCAACCGGCGGCAAAGGCAGAAGCAACGCCCCGCTCCGCGGCCACAAGGGCACAACCTGGGAGGGTGGAATGCGCGAGCCTTGTATTATGTGCTGGCCGGGTCGCATCCCCGCTGGCAAAATCTGCAATCAGTTGACCTGCACCATGGACTTGCTGCCGACTTTCGCCCGGCTGGCCGGCACAAAAGCACCCACTGACCGCATCATAGATGGCAGGGACATCTGGCCGCTTATGTCCGGCAAAAAGCAAGCAAAGTCGCCGCACGAGGCCTTCTACTATTACCAGATTGACCAGTTGCAGGCGGTACGCTCGGGCAAGTGGAAACTGCACCTGCCGCTGAAGCAAAAAAAGAAGAATTGGGGAAAGCCCACGCCTGATGTACCGCTGCAGTTGTACGACTTGAAAGCAGATATTAGCGAAACGACCAATGTCGCGGACGAGTACCCTGACCTGGTCAAACGTTTGCTTGCTCTGGCTGAAAAAGCCCGCGAAGACCTCGGCGACGTAAACCGCAAAGGAAAAAACCAGCGACCGGCCGGATGGATCGACAGCCCCAAGCCGCTGCTTTTGTCGGTGAAGTAAAGTGACAGTCAAGATGAAAAACAAAGATAAAAGTAGAAAGAAAAATAAAACGCCGATAAAAAATATGATTTCAATTGAGCAATACCTGGATAAAATAGCTCGGTTTTCCGGCAGCGAATACGGCAAACTGGTCAGAAACCAATTCAAAGACATTGAAGGCAAGAGTGAATTGGCAATGCTGGCGGCGCCGAGCGCCGAGGAATTAGAGCAGTTGAAAAAGGCAGTGGCGATAATGACACCGCCTGAAAAGGCAAATGCTGACAGTTTGACTGACGAGCAAATACAGAAAATCGCCGCTGACGCCCGGGTTGACCCGGCGAACTTGGCGATTTTCATAAATGGTTACGCCCTGCATTGCAGACGTGTTCCGTAATCCAGCGCCTATTTGGGTGTCACTATGTGGTGTATTTCATGAAAAAAAGATATGATTGACTTGCTCGTAGTAAACCACCGGATAAAATCTCTAAATAGGTGCTGCATACAGACTTGATTATAACAGTTAACTCAGCAGACGATTATGAAGCAAGGTTTCGCTAAACCTGAATTCTTAACAGCTAATTTACAAGAAGGGAGGCTTAACTTATGGTCGGATTAATGGTGTGGCTTGTTTTGGCGGCATTGACAGTTGTGGTTTG
>Ga0209636_10002406_pt1 | contig 19050 bp, 30 predicted proteins | sample DeeMarSWOR152_54_FD_187464 | JGI IMG/M metagenome (GOLD analysis project Ga0209636, IMG submission 187464) | Marine sediment microbial communities from White Oak River estuary, North Carolina - WOR-1-52-54 (SPAdes) (version 2) | ecosystem: Environmental > Aquatic > Marine > Intertidal zone >... | reverse complement strand
AGGGGCTGAAGAAACACGAACCATCGCATGTCGCTTTAACCACTACTGTTAGTTAGAGTAAGAGAAAGACTGACAGAACTTTCTTCTTTTTTGCTTTTTGGTTTTGCTAAAACCGTATTTCTCCCGCACAACCCCTATCATATCAATTAACATAGTTATGCACAACTTAACATCTCAAAAATGATAGCAAAACCTAAAACCTTTGCGTGATTGGAAATCACCGTAATACATTTCCATGCACTTTGTAGTTTTGCGAACATAAAGGTGTATTACAACTCCATTAAAAGTGTAATACATACATTCTACTTGAAAGAACGATTACCACAAAGTATAAAGTTTCATGTGAAAACAGAATTTGCGTAGAAACTAGGTGAAAGAAACAATACCATAAACCAAATAAGTTAGTGTCAAAATAGAATCAGCGTAGACTAGAAAGGGCTGATAGACAAGATGCCGAGTAAAGATTGGATAACAGTTTCTCTAAAAAGAACTTTGGTCAAAGAACTCAAAGAAATTGCTGAAAGCAAGGATATTCAACATACCACTTTGATTAATCAGATTCTGTGGGGCTATGTAGATAAATGGAAGGGTGTGAATCCATGACCAAGCCCTTCAGTATCAGATTTGAGGAAGACTTACAGAAGAAATTAGAAGCTGAAGCTGAAAGAACAAAGAAATCAGTGGGTCAGCTAGTGAATGAAGCTGTGGACCACTTCTTTAAATGTGACAAGGCTGAAGGCATTGAACAATTACATATGATAGTCCTGAAATATCCCACAACATGCAAGGGTAAATGTAAAAAAGAACTGAAAGCTGGTGACTGGGCTTATTATGCAAGGGGCTTTGGGGCTATCTGTCTTGACTGTTTCATAGAAAGACTTGGTGACAAAGCTATAGTCAAGAAGTTTATGAAAATTAAAGAACTGAAGTGGACCCAGAAAGCCCTTGAAACTCAATTAGACGAAAAAGCTGACCAGCTAAGACAATTCAACTTCTATGACATCATCAATAAAATGCACGATGGCTATAGTGAAATCTACAAGCTAATGATGGAATATCTCAAGCAAGGTTTTGACAAGCCTGAAGCTGAAAAGAAAGCCTTAGATGACCTTGAAAGACTTATCCAGAAACAATGGGCTATCATAGAGGAAGCCCAGCTATTCATTAAGGGACCACCTTTGAAAAAGAAGAAAAAGACAAGCAAACAAGACTATGCCACTTGACAGTCATAAGGTAAACCAAGCCCACATCTCAATCAGCATGACGTAATGGGCTTGGTTAATCTGAAAGACCAAGAAAGGCATAGTCACCCAGTTTTTATGAACTTTTGAGAATCAAGCCTTCTTACGTTTCAGCCAAATCAACATACCTATAGCACTTACAAAAATTGCTGTGATTCCAATGTAAATAAATATATGGCTTGCACCACCAGTCTTTTCAGTTCTTCCATAATCCATGAAAGTTACAATACTTAGCCAGTTCATATCTATCAGTCCCATTAAAAAGGTATCTTACTATTTGATATATGTTTTGAATAAAGTGTTCAACACGAAGACATCATTTTTGTTATCCCATTCTTATTACGTTATTATCATCAAAATTGCTCTAACTTCTGTTTCCATATTTGAGGAAAGAATAACGTAAACTATTTTAAGAAGTTTTTTTAACGATACATAAGGGAAATGGGACTTGAAGGTAATCGAGACATGGTCTATCAGCCCTTTTTGTGTGGGGTTCATTCCAAAAGAATGAACTGGGCGTTATAGCCTAACCACTCGAAATTACATCTTCAAAGGTCCCTAACCCTTTAATCCCTCTTTCAGCTTACCATGAGCAAAAGCCATAACATGATGCTTCCTTTTCCTTCCATACTTAGGTTTATAGCCTTTGCATGGAATCTGTTTATGAATATCCTTTTTGGATATAGTCACTGTTTTCCCAGCTTTCTTGCTTTGGTATTTGCACTTTCTAGTGCTTCTTTCTAGCTCTGCACAGTTCACGCATCTGACCATTACCGCATGGACCACCTATGAATAAAACCAAAGTTCTTTTGACAGCATTACCCAAAGCTATAGCCATGAACAAGACCAGTGGATATGTCAGAAGTAATGAAGCCAGACAAAGAACCACAGCCCAGACCTTCAATTTAAAATGTTCACTCATGGCTTTCTGGACCTTCCTTGTCTGACATTTCTTCTGATCGGACCACCACAACATAAACATCTATTATTCTCAGGGATTTCTTGAATGGGAATTTTACAACTGCAAATCGCACAATAGCCATATTTGTTATAGTCTATTCTTCCAGTGGTCTTCATTTTTTTGTATCCCATTTTCAAACACTTGTTTCTACAATGATTCATGGGACCACCAAATCTTCTTGTTACAAACAACTTCACCAGAATCAAGTTTGATTATGGGTATTTTTCCGTCTGTTCTGTCTGGATTAGGCTTCCAGCCTATTATAACACCCTTTTGACCCACATACTTGGTCTTTTTCCCATAACCTTTGAAATCATCAGCCACAATAATAACTCTGACATCAAGAAGGAAAGTTTCTTCATTCATGCTTTTTCACCTTCAATGGAAGTTTATATTTGATGATGTGGCTGGCTGGCTTGCCACAAAAACACTTCTTAACTTCAAAGCTAAATGGTGATGGGAATATCCGAGATGAATAAAGTGCTTCCAAAGAAAGCCCATCTGGATACCATAGACCCTTATTCACTAGATGCCATTTCACAGTATCAAAGACTTGATGCTTATGTTCATAACAAGCATATGTGACGACTTCAAGATTAATTACAGTCATGGCTTTCCCAGTTCAGTAGCTAGTCTGAATCTTTCACATAAAGCCCCAAAGTCCTTTGGGACCAGTTCTTCTGGACCCCAAGTATTTCCCTTTGCCAGACAATGATGACAGCCTTCACATGGACCGTCTTTGAGATTCACACAAGCCCTTTGCTTATTGTCATAACCACCACATCTGGTCTTGGTGATAGGGACTTGTCTATAGAATTTTCTTGTCTTCAGATTTCCTTTTCTCAATTCCCTCAATTTCCTTAACGATCATCACTGACCCATGGGTTTCAACAATTTCAAAACCCTTCAAAAAATCCTTATTCCAGTTATGCTGTGCTAAAACGTGACGGCAAAGCTGAATGTTTGAATTGAAGCCTTCTGAACCTTTTGGACAGTAAGGGCATGGGACCTTTTCTTTAAAAACGAATATGTTAAGTTTCTTTTGCCATTTACTCAATTCTAACACCAGTTTTTTCTTCTATCACTCTTTCAAGTTTCTTAACCATGTAGAATTGAAGTCTGTCAGTGGCTTTCAAGGCTGAAGTCTGGTCATAAATCTTCAAAATTGACCTTGCCTTCAAGAATTGGTCTTCATTCAAGATAGCCCAGTCCAGCACCAAGCCCAGAAAAGACTTTACTTCATTCGCTAAGTCTGGGTCACCAGTGATCGTGATTAAGACCCATTCAGCCTTTTTTGCGTTTTTTGTCAAAGTCTTCCACATCTTCTTCTTTCTTGATTCTCTTAGCTTCTATCAATACGATTTTGAGAAAGTCACCCACCAGCAAGCCATGGAGATTTACATATTGTTTGGGAATTGTGATGTAGTATTTCTTTGAAGAATGTTTCAATGGAAAGTAGTTCACAATGCCTATTTTCTCTATCTTAACATCTGGGTGTCCCATAAATAGTCAAACCCCTAGAAAAATCCAAGTGTTTTGGCAAGGTGTCAAACATAGGGTTTTATCTGCAAGTGGCATTTCTGGTCTTCCAGCATCTAGGCTAATTGACTTAATTTTGTCAGTCATGCTTTTTCATCTCTTGATTTACGATGTCAGCAAGCCCTTCACAAACGTCAGCCATGCCTTCACAGAATTTGACTTTCGCCTTCTTTCTGGGGTCCTTGGAAAGCATCTTAGCCAAAGCTCTGAAGGTTTTGGCTTGTGTTAGAAATTTCTTTTTGATGTCTTCTGCTTCACTCATGGTCTTTCCTTCCTTTCTTTGCACCATTTAACAAGGGACAGAATCCTATGGGCTTCAGCTAATTGCTTCAGTCCCACACAGACCATGAGAAAACCAGCACACACTAGAACAAACGTGATGGGGTCAAAGTGAATCGGAATCATGGCTTTCCTTCCTTCTTATCCACCATCTTTTCAATGATGGACTTTGAACATTCTGGACAGAAAACTATAGCTTTGCTTGAATCTTTCTCGGACCATAAAATCAATGGGACTTCAAAGAAGACTTTTCCACATTCACTGCAAGGTGCTATGTTACCCCAGCTTCTCAAAGCCCTATACTTCTTGCCACCAATTCTGATGTAAGGGTCTTCCTTCTCATGGTCAGACCAATATTCCACTAGCAAGATTTCAGTCTGGACCAGTCCACAAAGTTCACAGTGACCTTCATAGACGTTTTCACCTATCTTCACTATCTTCCAGTGACCTTCATGGTCACACAATTCTTGTGGGTCATATTCACCTTTATGGAATTTAGCATTAAATTCTGTCATAGTTTTCATCTTCTAATGATATATACACTTTTGCCGAACCAACAACCAAGAAAAACCAAGGCAATACAACAGCTAGACCATACAATAACCATAATCTTTTGGGTTCAAAGATGATTAGCTCATTCAGAATTGACACAGCAAGTGATGCCACTATAAAATAAAGCCAACCGAGAATAAAGATTATCGAGCAAAATTTTTGGCTATTGTTCATAGTTTCACCCAGCCTTTATTCTTATGGACCTTTCCTTCCTTCACAAGTTCATTAAATGCTGTAATCTTGAAGAAAACATAGGGCTTGTCTATCAATTCGCTTGGTCTGCAAGCCTTCTTGTTCAACTGAATTAGCATTTGACCCTTGAAATATTCCACCATATAGCTTGGTCCACCTATGATGTCAGTCAAAACTTTCAGCATGGACCTAAGTTGTTTGATCTCTTGCTCAAAACCCCATCTAGCGTCATGGCATTGTTGTTTACATTGAGCATTTTCTAAAAGTTCTTTTCCATGCTTGCCGAGATAATAAACCGTGTATTCCTTGCCATCAATGTTTACTATCTTGAAAACGTATCTCCAAGGTGCATCTTCTGGCTGGCTCATGTTCTCACTATCCACACTGGGTGAACTCTGATGCCTTGCTTTGCGTGTCCTTTGACGCACTTGAAAGCCTTAGCATCACCATCTGGACTTGACCAGACTTCTTTGACTTCCTTGCCACAAAGAGGACACTTATCTTTCCAGTCTTGCTTCAAAACCACAGAAACAATGTCCAGCTTGGGTTTAGCCTTATCTGACGTAACCTTAATTTTAATGTTGGTTTCACTCAGGTCTATCAGCCCCTTAGAATCACATTATTAAGATGGTCCACTTTAAAAAAACATATGGAAGAATCTTCTATAACTGTTTTCCCTAAAAAGTTATAACTATGAAACCATCATACTAATCAACCGACATAAAAGGGGGCTGATAGACCAATGGTGAGTGAAGCAAGGGGTAGGATTTTCAGAAGAACAGACGGCAAATATCTTATCTATGTCCCAGTGTATTTGGCTGAAGATTCTATGTTTCCATTCAAAGATTCAGACAGCATTTTTGTTAAGGTCAGTTTTCCTTTGGATGGGTCAAAGCGACTAGACATCACACAATGGACTGAAGAAGATCAACAGAAACGTGACAGCTAATACAGAACCTTTAAGAAAGTCTTAAACCTAGAGTATAATGGGTGTGGAAGGGGGTGAAGCATATTGAACAAAAAAATGATGATTATCGGCATAGCGATAAGCATCCTTGCGTTAGTCGTAGGGGAAAGTGCTGTTATTCCATTTCCAAATCTGGTTCGTCTAGTATAAGCTACAGTAAGCCATTGTGGATGAAGGTAATCTCAAAACTACCCACACCTTGTATTCCAGACTTTCTGATGAAACGAGTACCTTCCTTAATGGGCTTGGTTGTATATGGATTTCTACCTTCTTTCATTATGCTAGGCTATGTATTCCTAATTGCGTGGATAGCTTTGTCTTGCGGTCTGTGGACTTATGTTCTCGTACCTCTTTCCATACTACCATTATTTTTAGTGTATCTGAAACTTCAAATAGTAGCCTTTGAAAATCTAGTGGATTCATGGACAAGAACTTTCACTTGGAAGCCTATGGACCAGAACTTGAAAGACTACTTGGACCTTCTGAAGAAACAGAAACACTGATTTCCCTTTTTTCTTTTATAAATGATAAGCAGGCCTGCTTATTGATTATAAGTTTTCCATATGTCATCTCTATTTTAGTGAACTGAAAAAGAGTGAATAGAAGCCTAATTGGGCTTGTTTTTAGAAAAAAAGAAGGGATATGGTTAGCTCTGGCTAATGTGAATTAAGGCAAGCTGGACTGACTAGGTGAAGGGAGTTTTGAAGGTAACTCAAAAACCTTTAGCCAGTCCAGTCTTGCTTTCTTACAGCCAGAGCTTGTCATGTTGGACACCAGAAGAAACTTCTATGTTGATCTCTGACCACTGGTTTCTTGACGTTTATCAGCAAGATGTCAATGATTAACTTGAAGTCTTTGCTGGATAGCCTTTTCATTGTTTTAGCTTCTCCTTTTCTTTTATCTTTAGATATGTGACAAGCATCAAAATCGCATTTGCAGAATTGTGTTCCGCTACTTCCATAATTTTGTCCAAATCTACACTTTTTGAAGCCATGCTTTCACTTCCAAGCATCAAAGGACCCCTTCGGTTTCTTCCAAGCTAAGTTCTTTGATTAGGTTGAACTGTTCTGCATAGCCCTTGACTTTTTCATAGATGGCATCCATTCTTTTTGACCGTTTATTCAAAGCCAGATAGTATTTCTTGATCGTGTCTGTGCTTAACCAGATTCTTCCACACAGACCGTTTCCTTCTTGACCACCCAGATAGTCACCAGCCACCACTTCTATTGGTATGCCAGCTTCCCAGCATAGATTCACATGAATTTTGTCAGCATCATGTGGCTTCAAGTCTGTCAGTTCTTTCAGAAGACTCGGGTCAATTTTGCCACGGTATTCTTGAGCTACCACTCTTTTGATGGCTTCATAAATCTTCAGAAGACCTTTTTTGTAACCACCTTCAATGATCTTAGCATTTTGTGGTTTCCCTCTCTCTATCCATAGGTCCCTAAGTCTTTCTGGAAGGTCCAAGAAAAATAGGTCCAGTGGACAGTCCCTTGACCAGAAGCCACCCCTAACTTTGGCTTCCCATAGGTCTAGCTTTGTGAAGTTCTTCTTGAATTGTTCCCAGCTAATTCCACATAAGCCACCTTTTGAACCCTTGGTCCCTTCTCTAGCACCCAAAGTGACATGCAAATCCATGACTAGAAGTTCATAGTCCATTTCAGCCTTCTGCAAGGCTGTCCTCATCATCTGGTATTCTGGACCAAAGATTTCCTTCTTGCGTCTTTGAATCTTTTCTCTGAACCTTCCAGTTTTGATGGAATGACGGCTGTGCTTGTCAGCAATTTGTGGTGCTATTTGTCTGACGCTATCAAGCCTTCCAGACCTTGCACCATCAGTTTTCACTTGGTCCAAGTATGCCACAATATCATTAGCTGTCCATCTGACTGGGTCCTTATACCCTAAGAACTTCCAGCATTTTTCTGCTGACTGAAGAACTTTCTTCCAGCTTTTCAGTTTTTCACGTTTAGCCCTTTCTATGTAACTCTGGACTGTTTCATAGTCTGACGTTTCACTGTGTATGTTGAAAAAGTTCTTGCGTCTTGGTATGGTCAGAAGGTATGTTGTTAGTTGCTGTTTCCAAGGTTCACAGTCTTTCAAAAGCCTGAAGATCGTGTGATAGCTGGTGTCTTTCTTCTTTGCTATTTGTCTATAGGGTCTATTTTTCAGCCAGTTCAGTTCAAGAATATCCAAGACCACTTCCAGTGGGTCTTTGCCTTCTTTCTTGCAGACTTGAAGAAAATTTGGTCTTCCACCGTCACCATTGATAACTGACTTTTCCTTGATGTAGCTTATGAAGTCTTTTGGAAGCCCTATTTTTTGCTGTGTAGTTTCTACACTAACTTCAGCGATCTCTGAACTTGATGTGGTTTTTACACTCATGGTCTATCAGCCCTTTTTGTGTGGTTTTCATGGTGTCTTCTGACATACTTACAAGTATCTCAGAAGCTCTTTGACTTGCATAGTCAGTTTTGCATCTTCAGCTAACATATGGAAAATAATTTCCAGTCTAATCCTTCTTATTTCTGAATCTTGTCTTTCCATGTCTATCAGCCCCATTTAAAGGGGTGGGCTAAGTGTTAATAAAGCCTACGCTTTAACTGTGCAACATTAAAACACCATGTTTTGCTAAAACCCTTTGTTATCTTGTTATTATTGCCTTGTTATCATCAAAACTGTTCTACAGTTCTTTCAGTCCAAATAAGAATACTTCCACTTTCTCTTTGGACCTTCTGAAGCCTTCTTGACAGCATAGATTATCAGCACGATCAAAGGTAAGAGCAAGAACAATATGGCTTCATTACTCAAGTCCAGTTCTGGAAGGCTGAACCATTCTGGTCCCTTCTGGTCTTCTGGAAACCCATCTGGGAAATAGTCAGCTTCAGTCAAGTCTATGGTGATGTCAGTGGCTTTGGAAACAAGGATTTGAACTGTCTTTCTGTATAGGTCATAAGTAGCAACTACTTCGTAAGGTCCTTTCTTCACGGAAAACTTAGCCCTTCCGAAAAGGTCAGTCAAGCCCCACTCAAAAATGTTGTCTGGTCCACCTTCCACAGTCACGTTGCACCCTTTCAGTCTTTCACCATTCAGCATGACGTTCACCCATAGTCTGTGCTTTGCTGGGTTCGGATTTGGACCCACAACTGGGCTGTCACTTGCTGGAAAATGAAAAGCAAAGGTGGTGAAGCTGGACCTATTAAATTCAATGTGGCTTGGTGAACTATGATATTTCCAGTCTGTCATGTTCACTGGCATCCCAGCACCTTTTTTATAAATTCTGATGGTACAGTCCAGTGAAGTATCAATAATCCATTCATCAAGGTTAAACTGTGTATAACAGCCAGAACAGACATCTGTATTTTGATATTTTACCATGAGATAATTGCCACTATTTCCATCAGCATAAGTAACAATTATTCGCACTTGTTCATTGACGAAACTGTTAAAACTAAAGTTAAACCATGCAAAATTGGGATAAGACGGTATCGTTGAAAAATCCAAGGTGTCAGTGCTGGTTTCAATAATTTCATCATTACCAGCCTTTCTAATCATACTGTAAACTGTCCCAGTGGGATTACCCCATTTTGAAAGGTAAAATGCAACCTTAGAAATAGTTTCCTCTGAAATAGTGATTTGCTGTCCTTTATGTTTTCCATCACGACAGTCAATTTGTTTATTGCCTAAACTTTGATTCAGCCAGATTTCAGAACCAAATATGGTTTCTTCAATATGGGATGCGTTTTTGGATACACCCACACCAAGAAGGGCTGGTGTGGTCCCATCTATCGTGAAATTAAGAAGCTGTGGGGTTTCTTCATGGATGCTGACGGTTGAAATTGTTTCATTGGAAACTATGAATCCATTTGGACAGCTTTGATGCCTTTTCATGTTAAGATGGATGCTGACTGTGCTGTTTCCGTAGGTGTCAGTGTCCAGTGTTGTTGTGTTGATTAGATGTCCATATTTGCTTGTCTTCAGTGTGTAGGTCCCAAATTCAAGGGTGGCTTCACCTTCAGTATAGCCTATGTCATGCGTGCTATTCCATAACGCCCAGTCCACATATTCTTCAACATCTTCACTGTCAAGATCATAGAAATTGAAGCTGAAATAATAGTGTGGGACCTCATTGTTTGAACGGAAATCATCAACAAAAACCCTTCCATCATAGTCACCAGTCCAGTAAACATTTTCAAGTGTCATTTTGGTTATGTTGAAGCCACTTGTGTCATCTGAAACATCAGCTATCAGTCTTCCATTGACCCAGCACTTATGGTTAGCACTTGCACTGTCACCTTCAGTGTAGATTTGAACTGTATGCCATGTTTCAAGGGCTAACCCTTCACTGTCAAGAACATTGAAATCATCATCCATCTGGTCATAGAATTTGACGTATGGGCTTTTTCCAGCCCCTCTGGAAGCGTTAGTTTCAATATAAACTGTGATTTCTGGGTCCCAAATTCTTATGAAAAGGTCACCACCATAACCATCTGGGACACTCCCATTTATGTAGAAATACACCAGCATATAATGGGCTGACTGGTTTGAATCTAGTTCATAAGTCATGGACCCACTATCAAGGGTGGTTCTGCAAGCATTAACACCAGAATGGACTATGTCAGTCTGGATTTCATAGCCATAGCCTTCCACTGGGTCTTCAGTCCAGTTTCCAAAAGGGTCTGATTCCTCAAAGCTGGTTTCAAAGTCATAAGTGACAGCATAGACGTTTTTAACATGGAAATAGCAAAAACTGATGATAAACATAGTCACCATTAAGATGATTAGACTTTTCCTTTTCAAACTCATGGTCTATCAGCCTTAACGCTTACTATGTCTTGATAGACTTTTGAATCTTCCTCTCTTCCCACCAAACATGACTATTAAGAAGCCAAGAAAGAGAAAGAACACTATGCTACCTACTATTTCATGGGCTTTCAGCTTGGGACCTTCTTGGTCTGGTTCATAATCATCTGGTTTGGGTGTGGGTTTTCCATTCTTATCTATTGGTCCAGTGTCAGGGACCACATAGATGTTTCTGACTGTGCTTTTGCTGGTTTCGTCACTGTCAGTTGCATTGATATACCATTCATAAGGTGTTTCAGCTACAGTTAAAGTGTGGTTGCAAGTAACTGATGTTGCAGTGTTGTTTGTGGCTTGAACATCGCCAGAAGCTACGTCATTCACATAGAGTGTGCAGTTTATAGTCGTGGACACATTACTGACTGGCTGAAAAATGAAGGCTGGTGTCGTGTCTAAGCTGTGGTATCCGTCATCTGGGCTTGTTAGCGTGATGCTTAATATTGTGGCATGGGCTGGTTTGACATTTATGTGTATAATAGCCATGGACATCAGAATCAGAAGGACTATCAACACTTGGACTTTTCCTTTTATCTTTTTCACCCCCCAAAAATCTTGGATAGTATTGTGGTGACCACCACTATAATGATGCTGGCTACCACATTCGCAAAGAAGTCATTGGAAGGGCTTAGAAGCCCAAACTGAACGAATAAAGCCATCAACAAGACTTGAAAGACAATTCCCAAGATGCTTTCTTTCAGCTTCATACCATTCACCTTTTCCCTTTCAATTTCCTTCTGGATTTTGGGCTTCCTTTCAGTTTTGTTAGGGTCTTAGGATTCCCTTTCAGCTTTTGGCTTTTAGCTTTGGGTCTTCCACTTGGAAGCCTTTTCCTTGGTGCTTTGGGCTTCCTTCCACTGGGTTTTCTACTATAGGACCTATGGGTCAAGTGGTTGATGATGCCAGCCACACTGATCACACCTATTGTTACGATTAGACCCCAAAGTCCCAGTGAAGCCCAGTCATGGATTTCTGGAATCAAGCCAGCTTGAAGCTGACCACCAGAAGATGCCTGAACAAAAGGTATGGTCCCACCCATGGCAAGAAAATTGACAAGTCCATGTGCAAAAATCACTGGGTCAGCCATCTTGCTGGTTAAGAAGACCCAGCCCAAGGCAAAGCCAGATAAGAGGACCACAATTAAAGCACCAGAATCACCACCATACCTTGCCATGTGATAGATGGTCCAGACAAAAGAACCCAAAATTATGGCAAAGAATTTGCTGTTAGTTACCCTATACATGAAGCCAGTCAAGAATATTCTGAAGAATGATTCTTCAGCCACACCCATCAAAACAGCATACCATCTGGCATTGAGAACTTGGACACCCAAAGTGAAAGGGACATTTTTGTTCACTACATAAATGATGCCAAAAGCCAGACCAGACCAGATCGCACTTTCAAAGAATCTTTCAAAACTGAAGGGCTTTAAATTGACACCCACCAGAAGAACACCAAAAGCTATGCCTATGACAAGAAGCAAGACCCCACTGGTTAGAAGACTGACGTTTTCGGGCTGGAAAGTGCTGGCATACATAAAAATAAGCAAGGCTGTCATAATTGCCATGGTCCCTAAGAACCCAAGAATGAATGGTTTTTGTTGTGGAATAGCTTGTTTCACAGCCACAGATTCAGCCACCCTTTCTTCTGGACCCAAATAAAGTTGATAGCGAGATCAAGACCCATGGTGCAAACAATGCCAGAAACAGAAAGAACGCAAAAGCCCCGATAATCAGAAGCCACATTCTTCCTTCTGAACTTCCTAAGAAAGCCCCTATGATTCCACCAAGACCCAAGCCAGCACTGCCACTTTTTGCTGATCTTCCATATTCGTCTGGTATGTCTTGAATGTCTTGAACTTTCCATTCACCTATGACAAAGACATCAACATCAAGCCCCACTGTTACCGTGTCAGCTTTCCAGAACCAGCCAAAATCCCACCAGCCAGTAACACCAAAATCGTTCAAAGTGAAATAGCTATAGACCTTATCAGTGAAAAGGTCTGGATTCAGTTGTTTCCCTTTGTAACTATAAACATTCTGTTCAGCCCTTGACCCACCAAAGCCAGCATAGTATATTGGAAGAATTGAAGATTCACTTTGTGGTGTCACTCTTAATCTTGAATCATGGTCCACTGGTTCTTGGTTAAAGTCCATCAAGCCACCAAGGGCTATGTCGGTCAGTCTTAATGAAGCTATGGCAAAGTAAGCGTTTTCAGTCCCTTCAAAATACCACATAGGGGTCAAGTCAAACTCGAACCAGACTTCTGCATCTTGAAGGCTGATTCTGGGTTTCTCCAAGATATTGACTGGGCAAACTGGAATGTCACCATCATCATTGGGTTCAGAACTGATGCTGAAATACCATTTAAGTCGCCACAATTCCATGCTGTAATAGTAGATGTCTTCACCTTCAGTGAATTCCCATTCATAGGTTTGAATTGGGTTCTGGGTCCGTGTTGCACCCAAAAGCCAGTGAGTGTCTATCCATGAAGGCTGATAGCCCACACTTTCTGAAGGCACAAAAACACTGGTCATTTCACCAGCTATTGGTGCTGAATTATGTGATGATTCAGTGTCCCATCTGAAAGTGGTATCCCATAGACCTTCTTTGTAAGTCTTGCCTTCATGTCTTACACCATAGAATCTTGCCTTTGCACCTTGATAACCAGTTGTATAGGCTGGATATGTAGTCAAAGCCCTTAGTCCAGTTAAAGTGCTACTTCCAGCAAGCAAAGCCACAAGAATGATTATGACCCAAGCCATATTTCCCTTAAATTTGAACATTCATTTTCCATCCATTTTTGATTTTGTCATAAAAAAAGGGAGATTAGGGATTCAGCACTTGTGGTTGAATTTCAACACTGAAGACTGTCATAGTCCCTTCCTCAATGAATATCGGAAGGTTAGCTGTAGCTGTGGCTTCTCTAATTTCCGTGTGTGCATCACTGAACATGGCTTCACCTTTCACTGTGGCTTCAGTCACCAAAGTATAGTCACCAGACCCAAGGACATATTCTATGTCGAAAGCATCAAGCCCAAACTTCCAGACTTCAAACCATTCATTCTTTGGCAAGTCACCAGCACCATAATTTTTAAGCATACCTTCCTTTCTCAGCACTATACTATCAGAACTGATCTGCATAGGTCCACTGACTTTGAAGCTGGTTATGTCACCAGTCCAGTCCACCAAAAGATAACAATGAACCCATATTTCATTGACTTCTTTGCCTTCAAAGAAAACAGTCATAGGGAAAAGCGTGAAGACCATATCTTCTGGTCCCACTGTGTGCTGGGTCCCATCAGTGAACTTAATTGTCACACCCATACATAATTGACCTTCACTTTCCGTGTCTGTGATGTTGTCACCATTCTGGAAATCATCTCCATTCTGGTCCGTAGTCCCAGTGTCACCCTTTCCATTTTCCCAGTCCCAGCCATGTTCAACCCAGTCACCAAGCGTCTTGCCAAGATCGCTAAGACCAGACATAAGACTGGGTCCCAATAGAATCAGCCCTATTAAAAGGATAGCAATTAGTGTCACTGCGTCACGCATCATATCCACCTTCCTTAAAAAAAGAGAAGGGGAATTAGAGGATTTTGCCTTTTCCACCCACAGCCACTGGTGATTCCTTAGTCCCTAAGACAGCACCCACCAAGAATGACAGAATGACAGCACTGAAGAACAAGCCTATGATGGACCCACCAAAGCCTATGAATCCAGACAGCATGTTTTGGATGATTTGAGCAAGGTAAACCATCACTGAGAACATCAAGCCATCCATGAGATCAATTTTTATTCCATTCAGAAGGGTCCAAATCAGATAGATCACAAAGCCCACAACAATAGCCCCGATCAGTCCACCACCAAAGCCTATCATACTTGCTACAGCATTACCTATGAAGGTCCCAGCCCAAATTGCCACCATCATCAGAACAATACCCATGATGTCAAACTTCATAGTCCCTCTAGTATCCCAAGCAAATTGCAGTGCTTTCTTCAAAAACCACAAGCCAAAGGTTCTGATTTTACGTCTAAGTTTTCCAAACATGGTGTTCACCTTATGCTTTTAGGGTTACCGTATGCTCTGCAAGTTCAACCTTCTCAGGTCCGTAGCTTCCACCATGGTTCATGGCATAGTTTGGGTCTGAATACATATAGACGTAGAATTGCATGGTTGTTGCACTTCCAGTATAGCCAGTGCCATCCAGAGTGAAGGATATTTCCCATGTCCCTTTGCTCAGAAATTGGTTTCCTTTCTTGTGAATGGTTAAAGCATAGTCACCAGCTTCAGAAGCTACATAATGAGTGGTCCCAAGCGTATAGTCATAGTCAAAGCCATAGACCAGCACTGTTTCATAATTGGTCCCACTGAATGTGACGTAAACCACTGGACACCATTTCATGTCATAGACTGGGTCATAGCTGGAGATCAGCCCAGTATTGTCAGCCCCAGTGTTAGCAAGGCTATATGTGAATGACATAGTAGTTCCAGAAGTTGTGAAGTTGTATTCACCAGCATCAGCTATGGTGGTTGCACCATGCTGTAAAGTGTCAGAAGTATATGTCCCTATGGCAAAAGCATCTAGTTTGATGGTGTTTCTTGTTAAGGCTTCAGCATCTTGTGGATTCTGTTTTGGGACTGTGACCTTCCACCATACCTTGTCGTTTGAAGATTCATAACGGAAATGGAGAACTTTCCCAGATTCGTAAGGCAAAGCACTGTCACCAGTGCCACCAACACCTATGGTGACATCTTCTATTGGTGTATAGCCATCACTGTCATAGATGTTTACTGTTTTTGAAGCAATAACAGCCCCAGCATACTTGTTCATTAAGGCAAGTGTCAAGGGTTTATCCACTGCGACTTTGCCATCATCAGGTCCACCATTACCACCAAGCAAGTTACCAAGGTTAATGTTCGATAGGTCTATCTTTGGTATGCTCATACTACCGCCAAAGACTATGATCAGCACAATAGCTATGAGAATCAAGGTTGTGTTTTTCATTGTCTTTTTCCTTCCCTAATTTTATGCACCATGAACTTGACACAAAAATTTAAAAAAGGGTTACGCATGATTATTCAGTTGAATAGTAATATGTAAGGGGCTGATAGACCATATCCAAAAGTGAATCAGAAATAGTTTTGGACCAAGAAGAAGCTAATCCAAGAAAGACTGGTGGCTGTGAAGTTCAGACCATTCCTAAAAGATGGACCAGAAGGTCAGATGTTAGGAAATTGCTGGCTGGTGCATACCTTTTCTTGACCCTCAAAGATGGTAAGTTGATCATAGAAATTAGAAGACCCAAGGAAGGTGAAATCCTTGACCAGTAAAAGAATAGCCATAGGTATAGGCATCACTTTCTGTGTAGTCATACTTATCTGGTATGGTGGCTGGGCTGTCTGGACCCAGTTTCAGCTTTGGGACACCATGAAGAACTTTGAATATGAGAACACACTCTTTATCGTTATGGCTTTGGTTTTGGTCATGGGGCTTGGGCTGACCATGAAACATAGGAAGGGTCTATATCCCAGACAAGATGTAGAACATTCACTGATCATAGAGAACCCAGAACCTAATCCCTATGATCTTGAACCCATTAAGAAACAGCTAAAAGAAAATGCTGAAAAGCTGGCTGACATTCACACGATAATGAAGTTTCTTCAGAAGGCAAAACAAAAGGAAAGTGGTGACAAGGCTTGAAGCTGGACTGGTTCAGAAATCTAAGAACTGGTGCTGTCACTGGCTTCAATGCTACAGAAAACAATGTTAAAATGACTGGTGCTGTCGTGGGACCTTTCCTTGTCATGTGGCTGGTCATTCAAATATTCTTGCCAGAAGCACTTTATGATCTTGCCATAACAATTTCATTGTTTATCTGGCTTGCTTATGTTGTGATGCTGTGGGCTTGGGCTAAAAGTGACGCTTCTGGCTATATACCTTTCCCACAGTCCAAGTGGAAGTTTCCAGATGGGACATGCAGAACCTTTGATGTGAAGGTCCCACCAGATTCATGGGAAAAGATAGCTGAATTGCCAGACGGAAAGATAGCCTATAAGGTCTATTTCAGTGACAAGTATCTATACCAAGACCCAGACTTGCCTTTCCCAGACATCTTTGACATGGCTTATTGGATTCTTCCAAGCCTATGGGACACAGCCTTTCAAAGAAGGGCTTATGGAGAATTTTTCCATAAGGGTGTCTTTGTTCAGCACCCAGCTTGTGAAGACATCAGTGTCTATGTTGTGGACTGGGAAACCAAGGAAGGTGAAAGATTCCCAGTGTGCTTAATCAATGACTGTGCTTTGAACTATCAGACAGCCCTTGCCAAATACTTGACCCCAGAAATGTCAGAGGAAGGCTTGAACATAGGTCAAGTCTATGAAACGCTTTATAAAGATGGAAGGAAGCGTGAAGGGAAATTACTTAGCCATGCTGGTTATCTTGAAGAAAGGCTGGAAGTGGCTGAAAAGGAAAGTTCAGAGGACTGGAAGAAATCAGTGGACCGTAGGCTGGAAGCCATAAGATCAAGACATGCAAGAATCATGGACACAAAACAGCCACTCTTAACCAGAATCTTGAACATGAAGACTTTAAGCACCATAGCCCTTTTGTTGATCTTGCTTTTTGTGGCTGGAAAATTCTTATTCCACTGGTGGTGACTATGCAAAAAAACAAATCAATAGCCCCTTTAATCCATGACACAAGCAAGCCAGCCAGTGACACAGATCATAAATGTCCAGACTGTGAAAGACGCATCCATGGACATTATCAATATGCTATGCATAGGGCTTTTAAACATGATGATTGGGCTTTCCTTGAAGACTGGTATTTGAAAAATAAGGGAAAAGTCCCTTGGTGGTTGAAAAAGTAAATGGTGCTTGAAGGTATTAAAAAGAAGATAGCTGACAAGATCAGCCCCAGAACAGAAGTAGAGCAAGCATGGGACCGTATGCACAAAGAAGGTGGCTTCATTCCCATCTTCAACAAGACTGACCTTGAAACCAGACGCACAGAAATAAAGAGCATCCTTGCTGACATAGAAAACAAAATCTTTGAACCAGCCACGGATGGCTATGCTGTCGAGAAAGAAGTAGTTCAAAAGACCTTCAAGATGTTCTGGTCTGAAGGTGATGCTTGGTATAGGGGTTTAGATAATCGTGAACTGTCAGAAAAGGTGGCTTGTTTCTTAGCAAATTGCACTGACTGTGGATATTTAGCCCCATTCATGCCAGACCTATTTGAAGAAGCCATGGTCTTGTTACACTTCAGCTTCCAAGCACTTGATGTGACAAACACACCACCATATATCATAGAATCAAGACCAGTGGTGTTTCCACCGAAGGGTGGTGCTGGCATGACACCAGAAGCTGAACTTGACGCTATGGGACAGCTTGAACAGAAAAACTACATCAGAGAATTAGAAGCAAAACTTCAAGCCCAGAAGGAAGAATAATGTCAATATCTTCAAGACTTCCAGAAAAGCCCCAGATTTTGGACTACATATATTTAGCCATCAAAGACAACTATCTCCTATACATTCTTGTCACAAGTTCAGCCCAAGCAAAAGTAAGGTCCTTGGGGCTGGATTATGGATTGGGAAAATCCACCAGACAGTTATGGATGCTGAACACCATTTATGCTGGAAACTGGGAAAAAGTGAAGAAAAACCTTGTTGCCAGACCAGTTCAGATCAGACATATTCTTGACAGACCTTTCAAAACTCTGGCTTGGGGCTGGGATGATATGCAAGCCACAGTAGGCAAAGACAAACAGCATGACCCAAAGGTCCGAGAACTGGCATACTACATGACCACGCTTAGACCCTATTATAATGTGATGATAGGGACAGCACCACATAGAGGGATGCTTCAAAAGGATTTCCGTGACCTATTCCACTTTGAAGTTATAACCCCAGTCAGAGGAAGATATGAAGTTCAACAACTGAAAAGATGGATAGATTACAAGAAGCCCACAAGAACCAAGGACCGTCTAAGGTATCGTGGTGAAGGCTTCAGTTTGCCACTTCCAGACCACATGGAAGTCTGGTATAACGCTTGGAGAGATAAACAGAACAGACTAATCAGAAAGAACATAACGCTATTGAGAGAACCAGACACAGAATTTGGACTGAACTGGGCTGATCTGACAGATGTGCAGAAGGTAATTCTGAAAAGAATAAACCGTGATGCCTTCATAAGATATGAAACAATCCAAAGAAAAGGGCTGGTCAAAGAAGCAAAGACCTTGCAGAAGAGTGGCTGGATAGTGATGGACCGAAACAGAAGGTGGAGTTTGACCCTTCTGGCTGACGCTTACTTTGAGGGGCTGAAGAAACAAGAACCATCGCATGTCGCTTTAACCACTACTGTTAGTTAGAGTAAGAGAAAGACTGACAGAACTTTCTTCTTTTTTGCTTTTTGGTTTTGCTAAAACCGTATTTCTCCCGCAAATTCCCCTTTT
>Ga0209636_10002405_pt1 | contig 19052 bp, 7 predicted proteins | sample DeeMarSWOR152_54_FD_187464 | JGI IMG/M metagenome (GOLD analysis project Ga0209636, IMG submission 187464) | Marine sediment microbial communities from White Oak River estuary, North Carolina - WOR-1-52-54 (SPAdes) (version 2) | ecosystem: Environmental > Aquatic > Marine > Intertidal zone >... | reverse complement strand
TTAAATGTGAATGCTATGTACCGCTCAACTTTGCGTGGGTATATGACTTCTTAACGCGGGAAAAACATAAGGTAAAGGTAAAGAAACAGAACGGTGAAGAGATGACCGATGAGAAAATGAACATAGTCGTGAAGGACCTACTGAAGACTCTGTTCTATACCCCGCCGAAGAACGCCAAGGCTGCTACCAATGAAGAAGAAAAGAAGCAAGACGCCGAGCATGCGACACTTCAAACGAAATTCAAGGCGCTGTTCCCAGCTAAGGTAGCGGGGAAGTTCCCCGAAAAGTCCGCATTTTTCGTGAAAGCCGACCAGAAGATTGATTTTGTTATGAACCCTGACGCAAACGCCAAAGCGCCAACAGGGTGATGGACATTAGCGCCCAATGGGGACTAAACGCAGTGAGCAATGCGAGCGAATTCATACTGGACGAAAGCATGCTGCCAGAGCAGGTCGTCGACGATCTGCGACGCTACCTTCTGCAGCGGAGCCTGACCATCGGGAAAGCCAGCACTAGGAAGCTCAATGGTGACGAGATCCATAGCGGCAAGGCGATCTTGCGGGGGTTGGATTGCCAGATCGACGTCTACCTGGCAGGTGACAAGTCCCTGATGGTGCTGTGTGCGAAACCCGAGAGACCCGAGAGTTTCTGGAAGTTCAGCGAGTGCTTTCCGGAGATACCCGACGCAGCGGCGGCCAAAGACTTCTTCTTCGGCAATCCACCTCAGGAGTTCAAGGAGCCGCTGCTCGCGAAGGTCGGCCTCGCGGACTCGGTCTGGGTGCTGATTTCGGCCGCAGATGAGAGACTGATCGAGCAAAACGCACACGACATTCTGGCGAAGATGGGCACCTGGCTAAAAAATGGACAGGATACCAGCAAACTTGCCGCCGGCCTGAACATGTTCGGCAGGCCGTCCTTCGGCGGCTCGGATTACCTGCGCGCCGACGATCTGCTAAAGGCGGTCCTTCCGGAGGATTGGAACTTTATGGTCCAGGCGAACGTCGAGTATCGCGGCGGCGCGCCGGTCCTCAGTCTGCCTATCCCGCTGGTGAGTAGAGAACTGTCATTGGGACCATGTAAGCTAACCGAGCTCACCGTGTGGCTCAGCACGCCAATGTACTACGTGCGCCGGGCACCTGACGTGCGCTTGGAGGCCACACTGAGGCTCCGTGACAACACGTCATTCACCTTCGCCGCGGACTATCCGCTCGATGATGACATCATCGAGGCACGGCTCGAGGTGGAAGCGGGGAAGCGCCCTCCATTCATCGGCGATACCCCCCATCTCCCGGATCTCACCGGGCCCGACATCGAGCTCACCGTCGGCGTGTCGCTCTCCAAGAGTGAGAAGGCTCTGAAGAATGCCTATCTCGACCTGGTGTTGCGCAAGGAATGGGAGATCGTCCCCGACGTCCTCAAGATCGCCAACCCGGAATTCCATTTCCTGGTGCTGGATCCAGTTGCGGATGTAAGGCGAGTAGTGGCCAGAGTTGCTGGCGAATTAGTGATCGCCGACTCGAGGCTCGTGGTGTCCGGCAACTATGCGGTATCCGAAGGGTATTCTGAGGGGCAGTTCACGGTCGCGCTTGACCCGGAGACGCCCCTGAGCCTTACCACTCTCGTCCAGTATCTCCGCGGGAAAGATGCCGGTCCCGTTTCGCCTGCGCTGCCCGAGTACACGCTCGAAACGCTGCTGTTCGAGTGCGACCTGACCGGCCACATGTTTATGGAGACAAGCGTCTCCGTTCCGTGGGGTATCGAGCTCACCAGCGATGTCAGCCTTGACTTCAAGCAGCTTCGCTTTTTGTTCGAGAAATGGGGAGACAGCACGCGGTTCCGCGCGGGCGCCGACCTCGAACTTGGCGGTGTGCGTTTCAACCTGTCCGGCGATTACAGCTCGGAGAGCGGGTGGTTGTTTCAGGGCGCTACGTATCCGGGCGACAAGATCAACATCGGCGCGTTTGCACGAAAAATCGCGGATGAACTCGGTGCCGAGCGAACCATCCCTGCCTCGCTCGCCGATGTGTCGCTTCAAGATGTCGCTGTCTCGTTCAACACCAAGACCAACGATCTCGCGTTTTCGATCACGACGACCTTTCCCGTGGGTGAGAAGGAACTCGAGGCGGTCGTCACCATCGAGAAAACAGGCACCGAGCTCAAGTTCGGCGGGAAAATCACCGTCGGAGGTGCCGAGTTCACGTTGGACTTCACATCGAACAGAAACGATAAGGTGCTGGAGGCGACGTGGACTAAGACGGACAACAAACCGGGCCTGGACCTAACGACCCTGAGTAACCACGGCGTCCCCGGTCTCGAGGATTTTGGAACACTTCTCCGACCGAAGAAAGCGACACTCACGCTGAATCTCGAAGAAGACGCGAGAAGTCTGAACCTGGGCTGCGATTTGGAGAACGGTCGGGCTGAAGTCCTCCTTGCGAAACATGAGGGCGAGTGGATTGCAGCGCTCCGCTTCGAGGCCCCGCCGGTCTCGATGGAGGACCTGGGCCCGCTCGGGGATGTGCTGAAACCGCACAACATCGCCCTGAAGGATCTGGTGATCGTGGCGGCCAGCGCCGATGCTCCCAAGGACCAGCCGAGTTTCAAGCTCCAGGATCAAAGTTTCAGCAAGGGCCTCCTGCTCCAGGGCGCCCTGGAATTCGAGGAAACATCGTTCAGTTACCATTTCGAGTGCTGGCTGGGTGGCGAGGAGCGCGATGAACAACCGAAGGCGTTGCCGGCGGGAGGTGCCGGCAAAACCGCGCCGGCAGCGTCTGTCTCTACGGTGGCCTCGTCGGGCGAGACCCCGGCGGCCGAGGAGGGCAAGAACAACGTCGCGGTCGGGCGTACGATTGGTCCGGTGACCTTCCGCAGGGCACGTTTGGAATCCCGCAACAAGTGTGTTTACGTGCTGCTCGACGCGTCACTCGGGAGCGGCGGCTTCGCGCTCGACCTGACCGGATTCAACCTCAACTTCCCGTTGACGTTGCTCCAGGATCCAATCGCACACGCCAGAGACATTAAAGTTGGCCTCGATGGGCTCAGCATCTCTTACTCAAAGCCGCCGCTGACGATCTCCGGCGGGTTCGCGCGGACGAAGGCTGTAGACCCATACGTGGACGACCTGTACCAGGGCCATCTGCTGATCAAGGCCGAGGCGTTCCAGATCACCGTCTTGGGTTCGTACGGGAACATTAAAGTCAGAGAGGTCGATGGCAAACCTATAACGAAGCCCTCATTGTTCCTCTTCGGCACGTATGCCGGTGTGGTAGGCGGACCACCGGCGTTTTTCGTGACTGGCTTGGCTCTTGGTGGCGGCTACAACACGCGACTCGCCCTCCCGCCGATCGAGAAGGTCGCCGAATTTCCCCTCGTACAGGCGGTCACCGACCCGAAAAGATTCACGAATGATGCGCTCATGAAAGCAGTTCAGCCGTCATACGGAGACTACTGGCTGGCCGTGGGTGTGAAGTTCAACTCCTTCAAGATGGCCGATTCTTTCGCGCTGTTCTCGGTGTCCTTCGGAACCCGCCTGCAGTTCGCGCTGCTGGGTCTGACGAAGTTTACGGTGCCCACGGGAGCGAAGGAGGGCAAGTGCGCCGTCTATGCCGAGCTCGCCATCCGTGCCGTGCTCGACCCGGAAGCCGGCGTTTTCAGCATCGAAGGGCGGTTGACCCAGAACTCGTATGTTCTGGCCAGGGAGTTCCGCCTCACCGGCGGCTTCGCGTTCTTCATCTGGTTCGGCCATGCACCGGAAGCGGGAGATTTCGTCATCTCGCTGGGCGGCTATCACCCGGCCTTCCTTCGGCCGGCCCACTACCCGATTGTCCCTCGCGTGGGCATTCAGGGACAACTCTCAAAGGCGTTGTCCATCACGGGAGAGGCGTATCTGGCCCTAACGCCGTCCTGCCTGATGGCCGGGCTCAAGCTCGAAGCCGTGTTCCGGAGCGGCAGGATCAGGGCGACGTTTGTGGCCTACGCGGACTTTATTATCGTCTGGGCGCCGTTTCAGTACGACGCCCGAATCGGGATCGGGATTGCGGTCGCCGTTCGGCTCTGGCGCACTTTCAAACTCCAGCTCAGTGCAAGCCTGCATGTCTGGGGTCCGCCTTTCGGCGGCACGGCGCGCGTGTCCTACTGGATTGTCTCGTTCACCGTCGCCTTCGGCGATACCAGCGGCAAGAAGCCCCCGCCTTTGAACTGGGACGAATTCCAGAACGCCTTTCTACCACCCCATCGTGACGCAGCAGATCGTGCGTTGCTGAGCACAATTCGGATCACCGAAGGGCTGGTGCGCGAGGTTAAGAGAGGGGAAGGCAAAAATGAGGTGATGTACCGGATCGTCAATCCGCACGAGTTGATGATCGAGACGGACTCGGCGGTGCCTTGCACCGAAGTGTGCGTTGGTACAGCACCACCAAGAACCGGCACGGCCAAAATCGGCATCCGGCCGATGAAAGCGAGGACGCTGACGTCGCGCCATGCCGTCAATATCAAGACCTGTGATGGAGATTCAGCTGAGGAAAAATTCAAAACAGTGCAATGGTCGCGAAAGAACTTTCCAGAAGCCTTATGGAGCCCAAGCCAGGCGACCGGCAGGCCCGAAGCCGGCATGGTCAAAGACGTGCTCTCGGGGGTTGTGCTGAGGGTGCAGTCGAAAACGCCGCAGCATCCCCTCGGTCCCTTCCTCATCGAAAAATTTAAGTACGAGCCGATTCCAAAGCAAATTCCGTGGTCGGCGGCCCCGCCGTTGCCGAGCGAACTGAAGGGAGAGTTCTCTGGAGTGTCAGCAGATAATTGGCTTCGCGACCAGATTCGCGCTTGCCTGGAACAGCGTATAGAGAAGGCTGAGAAACCCGGTTGGAATACAATCGCCATGACCAATACGTCTAAGAATCTGAATGAGCACTTCCAGGCGCCGCCCACGTGCGCCGCGCTCGGACAGAGTATAAAGAAAGAGTATAAAGAAGAAGAGAAGAAGAGTAAGAGGGACTAGCGTGGAACCGAACAAGGCCACAGCCGAGGAAATTACTTTTTACAGCTATTGGCTTCCCGCCCTCGCGCCGGGAGAGTATTCGGTGACTGTGAAACCGGACTTGACGGCCGGTGAAACTCTTTTTGCAAAAGCTGTCAGCGAAACCTTCCATGTGGGCGGACCGCGCTACGCGCTGACTGGCTCCGAGGCGTACTCCTGCTATCCGGCACCGGGCCAGATCGGCCAGTTCTACGACACCCTGCCACATATCGTCTTCGACCGTTGTACTCTGCCGTGGGAGCGCACGATTGACGGCACGGATCCGACCGTCGAGCCCACTGACCACGATCCCTGTCCCTGGCTCGCGCTGATCCTGCTGACGGATACCGACTTCAGTTCCGAAACCGACATCGAGAATGGACGTGTGCCGCCGATTGAGACGAGGACACTTGCTGAACTTCTAACCCCCGCGAAAGAAGGCGTCATCGTTCCTGAGCTTACTTTGGACGCGTACGACGATAAGGACAAGGATCTCTGCCAGACCATCGACCTGCCGGCCAAGGTGTTTGGCACCGTCATGCCTCGGAAGCAGGACCTGCCCTACCTCGCGCACGTTCGTGAGGTCAAAACCGACAACAAGGAGACCTGGTCGCTGCTCAAGGAGGGTAAGTTCTCCGTGGTTATCTGCAACCGCTTCCCCAAGACCCAGCCGACGGCAGGCGGCGAGAAGGACTGGGGCATCGTGAACACGGTGTGCCTGGTGTCGCTCGAGGGCTGGGGAAAGTACCTGGACGAAGCTGACAACAAAGCTGACGGGTCGGATGACGGGAAGATGCGTCGTCTGCTGGTGCTCGGCTCCTGGCGTTTCACCTGCCAGGGAAGCAGCGCCTTCAAGAGTCAGATGAAACACCTCGATGATTCACGACTGCTCGGCCGGCCGCCGCTCGGAGTTGACGGACCCGCACCGCACGGCGACGAAGGCAAGGGGTTCGACTACGTCAACGGGGCCTTGCGGATGGGCTTCGCCCCGGTCAACCACGACCTGCGTAACGATGACAAGACGATCAGCTGGTACCGGGGACCGCTGGTGCCCATGTTGTACGAGAGGTATATGAGCGATGTGGACATCTCCTGCGGGGATGCGGCGCTGCGCTACAACCCCGAAACCGGGATGTTCGACGCGAGTTTCGCCGCCGCCTGGCAGCTGGGGCGGCTGCTGGCTCTGCAGGACCAGGCGTTCGCCCAGGCCTTGCATCGCTTTCGCACCAACTACCAGCGCTGGGTCCGGACGACCAACACCGTAGCGCTACGAAAGATGGATGAGCAGCAGAATAAGAAAGCAGATAAACTGACCAGTGAACTCGGCACATGCACCAATATGCGCGATGAGTACGCGAATGCGCTTAGAGATGCGGGTTACTTGGGAGCAAACGGCGGTGCCCCGCCCGACCCGGCATCCGATTCCCCGCCCTCCATTCCGACAACGGTCCAGAACTGGCTCGGCCAGGCCATGCTGCTCTATGGCGTGCCTTTCAACTACCTGGTGCCCGATGCGGAGATGCTGCCGGCGGAATCGATCCGGTTCTTTTACGTGAATCCGGAGTGGATCAACTGCCTGCTGCAGGGCGCGTGCAGCGTCGGCCGCACCAGTGCGACCGATGAACTGGCGGATCAGTTGCTGCGCGCCCATTTCTTCGCAGTCTCCGAGAAACTGGCGTCCGAACTCCGGTCGAGTGCGAAGCAGGCCGCCGACCGTCGCAGGACCGCGGAAAAGGACAGCCCAGTTCTGCCACCAACGGCCCGTTCAGGCTGGGAGGAACTCCAAGAAGTTCTACACTGGCCCCTGTCCGGCTATCTGCTTCGCTCCGCTGCGGTGGAATCCTGGATCGGCCTGGAGGCAAGGGCCATAGGCGTGGGCGCGAAAGGCCCGCTGCAGATCCTGCGCATGGACCGCCTGGCTCCCGACATCTTGTTGTGCATCTACAACGGCAAGGTCACCGAGATCGAGGTCAAGCAGCCGCCGGAGGCCATCCATTTCGGCGCGGCGAGCAAGGCGGCAGGCGGTCATGAGAAGACGGGGCTGCGGAAGATCAAAGGCGACCCGCAGACAAGGGGAGACATGTGCGAGGGCACCAACACCGTTGACGTGCCGACAAGCAAGCAGCGCGTCGTCAACGTAAACACCATGGCCATGAAGATAAAGAACAAATTGATTGAGATTCAGCAATTGGCGGAGAAAGATTCATTCACTTCTGCCGAATTCGCCCTCGAGATGATCGAGTCGCCAGCAAAGGTAACATTTTGGTTTTACGAGACGACGTTTGCGTCTTCCGTTGATATCGAGGGCACGACTGTAACCGTTTCGAACGCACCACCGCCTTTCGAATCGACAGGAACTTGGCTACTAGTTTGCGGCGCACCGCCTAGCGAGATCATGAAGGTCACGGCGGTTGACGGCAAGACGCTTACGGTAACGCGGGCGTTTGATACTGTGCCGAACTACACCGGCGCACAGAAGCATCCTGTCGGTGAGCGCTGCGCGAAAGATGGCCGCAGTGTCAGGAACACTGAATCATGAGTCAGAGAGAATCCAGAATGAGTGAGTACCTGTTGGTCCCGACCAATGTCCAGGCCTTCGTGGTCGGGAGCCCTGGCGACGACCGGCTTTACGACCTAGCGCCCGTGCCCCGAACGGAGGAGGACATCGCGAGCTGGTACGTCGACAGAAAGTACTCATTTTCCTTCGGAAGCTCCAAGCTCCTCCAAGAGCTGGACCCGGGCATACACTTGCATTGGGCCCTGCCGGCCGCACTAATGCACTCGCATCATGAAGGTGGCAAGGAACCCGAGCAGCCTTGCATCCCGAATCGCTGGCTCGTCCTGCGCATGTGGCACGCGGCTGACAATCGCAATATCTCGTGGAAGGCGTGGGTGATCGAGAGCGACTATGTCAGTCTCGACGCGGCTTCCGGGGGCACACCTTTTTTCTTCTTTGAAACCGATCCGCCCGTCGAACTAAACGGTAAGCATTGCGGTTACGTCGGTCGCACTGTGCCGCTGGAAGGGTGGCAGGAAACACATGAAAAATACCGCTTCGAACTCAAATCCTTCGGCTGGGGGGATCCGTCGTTCGCCGCCTATTACCCGGCTTGCAAGGGGGTGCTCGGCTTCCACGACACGCTGGAGGGCCTGAAGCAAGGCTATCTGCTGACCTACCTCGTCATCGGCTGGTACTCGGATCCCGCCAGAGATCCTCTTCATCGAATTAATCAAACCACATGGCAAGCCAACCATGGCTATGCCGTTGGCGACATCGTAACGCCAACTAAACCGAACGGGCACCAATATCGCGTGACCAAGGCAGGGACTTCTGGATCGGTGGAGCCTTCCTGGCCTGAGACGGGAGAAGTCTGTAATGGGCCGGTGATTTTTGCAGAGAATGGGGCTGATGTTTTGGCGACTTTGGGCTGGTCTTGCTCCAACCTGGACAGCGCCACGCTTGCCCAGCGAACCCTCTGTCACGGTGGTGTCGTTGGTGTCAAGTGGCAAGGCCGGAATGAGAAGTATCTCACGTCGCCCGTTGGCACATCTGCTACAGTCGCGATAGGCGGCAGCGCGGCCGAGGCGTTCGCCGCACTGCTGGCAAGCGACCAGAAGCAGGTATCCGACCAAAAGTCCCTGCAGCAGGTGCTCTGCGCCTTCCAGCATGGGCAGGCGACGCAAGTCTCAGAAATGTATGAGCTCGGCGACTTGCTGCACCGTCACGGCTTCGGTGCCGTGCCGGGCGGGAAGCTGTGGTCGATCGAGCCGGTCGACCCGCCCCCTGCTACGCCGGGCGACACGCCGCCTGGCGCGAAGTCGTCGCCACCGCCAATGTCCGCGAACGTTCAGAACCTCCTCCGCAAGCTGAACGAAGTGCAGCAGGCACTCGACCGGCAGGCGCGGAAGGTCGAGTCGCTGCGCTCGCGGCTGTTCGCGTGCTGGGCGACCTGGGCGAGCAAACAGACGGGGCCGCCTCCTCGCCCCAGCCGGGATTCCGTGAATTCTGCGGAGAAGGAATTGGAGAAGGTCACAGACGGACTGAGGCAATATGAGGATACGGTCACGGCTTGCAGGAATGAGGTGACTAATGCCCTGGCAGCGGAAGAGACCGGCATGCAGCTCGCGGAGTCCACCATGCCGCCGTTCCTGCACCCGAAGGAACCGTTCGTTGTCCTGACGAGTGATAACCTGGTCGGCGTCGACCGCGCCCATGCGCAACGCCCCGAGAAGGACGCGGACGGCTCACTGCACTGCCGGCTGGCAAAGGACGTAGTCACAGGCGTGAGCCAGAGAGGCACGATTAGTAAGGAATTGTCGGCGAGGAATTGCTTCATGCTGGACTTTCCCAACGCGGCCGGAGTGCCGCCCGGCGAAGTCGTCCGCACGCTCGCCCTCGAGACACTGCTCTTCGATCCAAACTGTGCCAGTCTGATAGTGGGCACTGAAGAACTCACACTCTTCAAGCAGCTTCAGGAGAGTCTCGACCAATCCCGAGGGCCGGATTCGAGCAATAACACGTTGACCTGGACGGGCCTGCCTCCCGATCCACTGGGCGTTACCCGCCGCGCCGAGCGCAATCCCTGGCTGCCCGTGTATCTGATGTGGCAGGCACATTGGGTGCCCGCGTATACGCCTGTTCCAGAGTCTGACAACAGCCACAGCAAGGCGTTCAACGGCTGGCAGCTTGATTCGAACCCGCTCGCGGGCGACCTCGTCCCGCAGGAAGGAGCGATGCCGCCTTTGAAGGATCATATGCTACTCGAAGGCGCCACGATTATCTCAACTCTGTCCGGCACTCAGTTGGCCAATAATCTGTCGGAGTTCGCGGAGACAGCCGGCGGCAATGTCGACAACTTGGAGCGCATCACGCAGATGCAGGTCCTCGGCCAGGCTCTGGGCGGCCTCAACGACCTGCTGGTTCGGCAGACGCTGGGCCTGTGTCTGCCGCCGGTCTGTCCAAAAGAAAAACAGGTTGACACGACGGTGTGGGAGGCAATGGGCCAGGTCCCGCAGCCGACCATGCCTGTCACTGGTAGCTTCTTGCCGGTGCGCGCCGGCGCGCTGAAACTCGTGAACCTGTTCGTTGTCGACTCCTTTGGACAAACGCAGAAGCTGATCGATTCAGCAAGTTCATTGGCTGCACAGCCGCCGCCCATCCGCTCAGCCGTACTCCCGAAACCTCCGGACGGCTATCATGCCGGATTCAGCCCACGGCTGGTCCAGCCGACTCGCCTGAACTTCGACTGGCAGCCGGCGGAGGACGCCAATTCATCCGGCCCGGTCTGCGGCTGGATTGTCCCGAACTTCCTGGAGAAGAGCTTCGCCGTCTTCAGCGCGGGCGGCGAGCCGCTCGGCGCGCTGGAGAGCGTGCTGCTGGCCCTCGGCAAAAAGACCATAGAGTCGAAAGTGAAGTTTAATTGGCACCCGATACCCGGTTCTACGCTGGAAATCGAGAAGATCGGGAACTCGCGATTGCAGCGCTTCGTGAAGCTTGTCACCGCCTTCACCGCGGACGAAGGACAGGCCTTTCTCGAGCTGGTCGACCTGGTGCTGCGCAGGACCGAAGGACGTGTCCCCGCCGATGACCCCGCCATGGCCGTGCTGCTCGGCCGCCCACTCGCCCTCGTCCATGCGTCGCTGGGACTCGAGCTCCAGGGGCTTCCCGTCGGCTACTGGGATGACCAGAAGTGGAAATTCGTGACCGAGGGGTTTGAAAAGCTGCGCGTCCCGGTCCGTCTGGGCGGCATGAACCTGCCCGCCGACGGCCTCGTCGGCTACATGCGAGACAACGATGAATCCTGTTTCTTTGCGAGCGAGGGCGCCACCCGAAGCCTGAGCAGCGACAAGAAGATCAAATATGACCAGGACCTGACCCCCGCATGCGCAGATGAACAGCCGGTCTCGCTGACCCTGTTGATGGACGCCAGCGCCAGGGTGCATGCGACCACTGGGATCCTTCCGCGACACCGCGTCTCGCTCCCGGCCGAGGCGGTGCGCCTGGCGGGCCTCATCAAGGAGATCTACATTGCCGTAGCACCAGTGCTTGGCGAGAGGCCGCGCGAGGGCGTGTCGCAGCCGACCATGCCCAAACCATCGGACGCCTTTGGCCAGTGGTCCTGGGCCACCCGTCCCGACCTCACGACCACTCCCCAAACGTGGCACGATATCAAGCCCGCGGACGACCGTGCACGCTTCGCGGACGACCTGGCACTTTCCGAAGGCTGGTTGCGGCTGCAACTGCAGCGGGATCAAGGCGGCGCAACACCGGCCGATCACACTTAAGGAGGTAACACTATGCCAATAGATCTCGAGATAACAAACGTTGCCATCAACGAGTCCCCGACAGGATCGCTGACGATAGGGGACGACTACGTGGAAACGAATGCCATCACGTTCAACATCACGCTCAGGGGGAATGGTTCTGTCTGGCTCACGATGCAAATCCCCGTTGGCGAGGATGGTGTGCTCCGTCAACCCGAAGACATGAATGATCTCGTGGTCGAGACGCCTACGACAGATCCGAAGCCGAAACTGCGCGACGGGAAATGGTTGCTGGGAGATTACGCCAGGGGCATTCAAGTAAGCGGCTCGACCGAGCTTTCCGTCTCGATCAGAAACATCCTCTGCAGGGCAAGTGAAGAAGATTCTGAAATCACAATCACTGCCGCGACAGAAACCTCGCAGGAATTAAAAGAAACGCTTCCAATCAAGAAGGCGAAACCCACAGAGGCGCCGAAAAACCCGATCCTCTACTTCATCGCCGAACCCACATACCTGATTGGCAGCGGTGAAGTGAAGCTCAGGTGGGCCGTGGCAGGGGACGAAGGTGATGTCACGTTGGATACGCCTACCCAGAAGAATTGGAATCCGAATGCCTCTTCAACTACCGATAGCCCTTCCACAACTTTCGCTTACACTCTGAGAGTAAAAGGCAAACAACGGCAGGCTACAGTAAACGTCCTTCAGAAAGGCTGGCACGAGATTTACCCTCTGGGCAAACCGGATGCAAACGGTTCAGGGTCATTTCCCTCCGTAATCTTCGATGCCGCCGGCAGGACTGATGGCACGACGGGCGCGGCTCTGTATGCGATCTTCGTGCGTGGACCTGACCGAAAGGCCGTGTTGTGTAAGTCGGCAGACGGTATCACGGGCTGGCAAATCATCGACAAGGCGGTGCCCGAGGGGATGGAATCAAGCCCGGGTGTGCAACTGGGAAACCGCCTGTGGCTGATCGGCGGCAGCGCCGTCGATTGGGACAATATTTCCAAGAGGATCTGCTACTACGACCTCGACCGCGGCAGTGGCTGGCAGGACGCATCTGTCACGGGCTTCGATGATGGTGCGCGCATGGGCCACGCTTGCGTGATCGTCGATGACAACACCATCTGGGTGCTGGGGGGGCTGGGCAAATACCACGAGTGTCGGAACGACGTCTGGAGCCTCGCGGTCGATGGTGGCGCCGTGAGCGCTACCCTCATGCCGGAGACGCCCCCAGTGCCGCAGACGCCCCCTGTGCCGGAGACGCCCCATGTGCCGGAGACGCCCCCTGTGCCGAAGAAGCCCGACATATGGTCGCGGCGATGTATGTTCAGCGCCTTCAAATACAAAGACATGATCTGGGTATGTGGAGGTGTCTCGAAACCATACGGTAACCCCTTAGGCGACCTGTGGTACAGCAGCAAATCACCTGTGAGTTGGAAGAAGTCTGAGGGTGGCCCCGATGGGCTCGAGAATGCCATCGGAATCGGAGCGGCCTCCATTACGTCGAGGCTTTTCACGATCTTCATGACGCGAGAGCGAAAGAACGGCTCTTGGAGCCAACGCGCGAGGATGAGCCGTCTGAATGAATTAACAACGACAGGACCTACATGGTATGAGTTCGATCAACCCGGCTTCCAAATCAGAGATGATCTGTGGAGCGAATGGACTTCCAACCCACATAGTATCGGCGTGGTTGGCTTTCAAGGCAGGCTCTATCTCAGATACCTACACCGAGAGGCGCTGCACAGCCCGAATGTCGTCAGCGCGCCGCTGTACGTCTATGTCGACTCTTAACTGTAGCGCCGCGACTAAATAAAGGAGTCAAATCATGAAAAGAGCTTTCTGTGTGGTTCTGGCTGTGATGGCCGCGCTCATGTCTCTCGGTGCGGCTCGAGCCCAGATCAGAACCGTTATCCTCTCGGGCCACAATGAACCGACGTTCAAGGTTTCGAGTGCTCAGACAGACGGAGTCGCACTTGAGTTTCGGATCGGGCGGGTTCCGTTCCCCGTCGACGCCGACGAAGTAGAACAGCTCCTGCTGCGGGTCGTCCCGACGCCGCAAGAAGGCCAGCTAAAGCGCCGCCCTCAAACTGTCGATGTGATCGCGGAGAAAGACCGCGTCGGTGGGTGGTCGACATCCGGTGAGATCGAGCCGTATACTGCCGCTGTGAAGCCGGAGGCATGGGCTCCGGGATCGGGCAGCGTCCTCATGCTCCAGACTGAGTCCCCTGACACGGACTGGGACTACCACGGAGGCGCGGCAAAGACTATTGCGGACCGGCCCCGCCTGATCGTGACGTACAACTTGCCCTCCAGTCCAGCTCCCGCGGGCTCGGGACAGGCCTCTTTTTCGTCAACTTCGTGGACACTCCCCGCCGGCGCGACACTGCTCGCGAATCCGGTCTCGTATAAAGGCGCGTCTTACTCGATCGCCCGCGAGGGCGATGGCGCTTTCATGTACCAGGGGGGTGCCGGCCCAGTCAAAAGGTGGCGGCTGGGTTTCGGGATTACCGCAGACTCCTTCGCCTTCGTCACGGCCTGGGGCCGCCTGCAGATCATCACGGAAGACGCGATTGGCAGTTGCGACCTGGAAAATCTCGGAGAACCGAATAGTGTCCTAATGGAGCTGGCCCACCCGTACATTGAGAACGCAAATATCAATGTCAATGCAAACGAGACACCCGCGATGGGACCGGACGGCAGCCTGTACTTCAAGAACGTTAAGGCTGATGGCTGCATTGTTGCCTACAACCCCTCGCTCCAGGAAATCTGGCGCACGGAGCTCAAATTCAGGACGGTCAGCCCGATCAGTCTGAGCGCGAATGGTCACCATGCCTACGCGCTCGCCGAAATCCCCGTCGCCGACCCGAATAAAGACAAAGAGTTCGACCTGGTTCGCATCGACACCGCGACGGGCGAGACCGTAACAAAGGAGGTTGAGTACGAGGATATGCGGGGCAAGCACGTGTCCCCGCTGCTTACCGAGTTGCTCCAGCCCGTAGTCGCGAGCAATGAAAATGTCGACTACGTGTTCGTGGCGGGCAATACGAACGACACAGGCATCTTTCAACTCGTGGCCTTCGAACAGTCTTTTACGGTTCTCTGGAGCCGGCGGGGAAAGGTTGCTTCGTCCAGCGTCGCGGACAGATTCTCGTTGTTCGTCTTCGGGGACGGCTCTCTCAATCGGTATCCCTTCGATAGATCCCTGGATTCGGCCATGGAGGAGGCAGTGTCGTCGGTTGGGTGTGCCGGCGCCCTGCTGGCCGACGGAGCGAACCCCCTCTATATGTTCGATACCAATGATCTGGTTAAGCAAATGAACGAACTAGGGCAAGAACGCGATGAAACTAAGAGAAGACTGGGTGAGAAAGAACAGGAACTAGAGCAAGAACACCAAAAACTAGATGAAGTCACGAAAAAACTTGATGAGAAAGAACAGGAACTAACGGAAGTGAACGAGCAAATCCCGCGGGCCCGAACGCGCGGGGTTGTGTGGGGTCTGGGGATCGCAGGTGTGACGATCAGCGCCTGTTTGCTGCTGAGGTGCTGGATTTTGAGGCGGCGGAAAGAAAAGACGGGGCGGGCACAGGGTGGAAATATTGTGTGATCTGCAATAGCTAAGACTTGATCTGACACTTTGACGATAAGAGAGGAGAAGGAGCTTGTCTCGTTCGTCGTTGAAGGTTGAGAAGACACTACTCCGCCGGCTCGAAGAGAAAGGTTATCTCAGGCGGCCGAAGCCCCTAAAGCCGAAGTCAGCCAAACGGCTGTCGCTGCGATGTGTAATACGATCCTATCCATAGTTAGCTTCCGTTAAATACAATAATTCAAAACGTTGTTTCGTTGGATTGTATTTAGGTTAACGCTCCTGTCTGCCGTGGTATTAGTTTCGACATGCGCAAAACGAAAAGAAGGCTAGTGCAGACTGAGATACCATGCCGTCGATACATAAAGATAGTGCATTTTACTTTAAAATTCCAGTAGATTCAAAACATATCTATTCAAGAAAAAACACTAAACAGACTCTGTTCCCTTTTGCTTTCATAAACGACCTTAAGAAACTGGGGTTTTGAGCTGAAAAATGGGTCTGGATTTTGTTTCCAAGGGTTCATATCGGGGCGCGTTTCGAACATACGACCACCCTGAATTAACAATTTCTGGTAATACACCTATTTTTGCTCAGGTGATAAGATGCTCCTTTGGCATCCTAGTTGTAGTCCCATTTTTTTCTTGCCTCCGCTGGGAAGAAATGGGATAAGATTTAAAAGGTTCAGAATTTGTGCGAGACTTGAAACTTTTGCGTGTCTGCACATCATCTATTTCCGGTTGTCGCTAGTACAAACATCTTAGTGGCTGAACATAGACAAGCCCGTAAATATGAACATTACTGCCATGATTCTATATAACGCGTGCGCAGACTTCACCCGTTCCACCCACTTCATGCTCATTGGGTGTTGTCGTACTCAATAATATTGTCGTTTTGTTATCTCAGAAGAAAAAATGTCCGCAGCGTTCTTACTTGTACAATTCTCTCAATGCATCTTGTATATCAGGCTCCATCACATCAGCATACACTTCTGTCGTATGAATGCTGGAGTGACCTAGCTGCTTCTGCACTAATCTTAAATTGTAACCGCTAGTGCCATTTCCAGTAACAGAGTTTCGTGCTTGAAGAAATGATTATAATTATTCATAAATAAAGAACTTATGCCCGCACAGTATCAAGTAAACAAGAGTTCTCCGCCGATAATGTTTCTAAAAGAAACCAAAAAGCGGAGAACTCATTATGGACAAGGTCAAAGCACGGATGCTAAAGCCATACGAGAAACACAAGCTTAAACGTATGAAACGACAATTAACCAATTCTGTCAACTGCCTTCATGCCAGAATTATTTTGCTTTCCCGCGGCGGGTTGAACAATAGAAAGATTGCCTCTCACTGCGGCTGCACGCCCACCTGGGTAAGACAGATTATCCATCGCTTCAACCGCGGCGGCATCGATGGCATCAGCTGGTATCCTTATTACTGTGCACGAGATGGACCGCGAAAATTCTTTGCTGATGTCGTGGAGCAGATTTGTGAAGTAGCTCTTTCGCCGCCCAAGAGACTTATCGGTATGAGCGTCTGGTCGCTGGAGAAGCTCAGAGAGTACTTGACTGCCCAAAAGATTATTCCCTACATATCTCTGGAATGGCTGCGACAATTGCTCCGCAGATGCAAAGTTCATTGGCGTCACACCAAGAGCTGGAAAGATTCGGATGATTCTCAATTCTGGCCCAAATATCGGCGTATTCGTCGTCTTTATGGCAAGCGGCCCAAAGGTGGGAGACGCATTTGTGTTGACGAATTCGGTCCTTTGAATCTTCAACCGCGTCATGGTAAACATTATGCTCGCATTGGCCACGTAGATCGTCTCCGGGCTACTTACAGCCGCAAAGGCGGTGTGCGTTATATGTTCGGCGCCTATGATATGGAACGCGATACCCTGGCTGGTATCTTTGCTATTAAGAAGAACTGGATGAGCTTTCTGGCATTTTTGAAATGGTTGCGGCGAGGCTACCGCAGTGGTGAGGTTTTGCATATTGTTCTGGATAACGCTGGCTATCATCTAAAGGCGGAGGTTTTAGATTATGCTGACAAGCATAAAATCAAGTTCTACTGGACACCCACTAACGCCTCTTGGCTGAACCGAATCGAAAGTCATTTCACGGCCTTGAGGAAATTTACTCTGGATGATACGGACTACCGCAGTCACGAACAACAGCAAGAGGCGATCGAATCTTACCTTAGCTGGCGTAATCGTACTCGTGAGATTAGTCTTGAAGATTGGAAATCGTATTGTCGTGCTCGGAAGAAGGTTGCCTAAAGGATATGAAATACACGAAACTCACTAACTGGAAACGGCACTAGCTTTGTAGAGTTGGCAAGCATACGTATGCCTAAGACAATGTATGGAGTAGTGAGCAGGCAAGCCAGCTTTAATGGCAGTGCGCTTGAATACTTTTTCTATTGCTCGTGTAGTCAAATGACGACCGGTATTGCTGGACAGAAGCAGCGGATCACTTGGTCCTGTAGGCTCACCGATATCTTGTTTCCAAGACAGGTATTCGTTGAGATGTTCTTTCAGCGAATCACTAAATCTCACCAACCTTCTTTTGCCACACTTGCCGTTTCTGACCAGAAGCGAAGAAATCCCATCTCGGATAAAGACATCGCCACAATCCAACTGTGCAATTTCCATAACACGCAGTCCTGTTGAGAGTGCCAAGTCTACTATCAAATAATCCCTGACAGGTATTTTTCGCCTCTTTGCAAACACAACTTCTGCCCTATTTCGTGCCGTTTCTAAAAGTTTCTTTGCCTCCTCTTTGGTAAGGAATTTACTCGGCTCCAAAATCCAATTGAATTTAGTCGCTCGCTTAATCATACACGCTCCTCCTGAAAAGATTTCTATTGCTTTGGAGGCATGAACTCTCGGAGAGCGGTGTAATTATTAGGTTACCATATACTCAGTCAGAAAATTTATCTCGGCACAGTCTTTTTGAAAAATACTCGATAGCATATGAATCAAATTCGGAGGAAAAGAAGAAAGTACTATAAGGTTGCCATGAATCATAGGAGATGGTATTTAGGTGAGAAAAATCAGGAAACAAATATTTGTAGTTTATAGATTAAAAAGGTTCAGTGAACGCACAAAAACTGAACCTTTCATTTAATTCTAATTATATCAGCTTCGGTCAAATCGACCAAATAGAAAATGCCTGTATTCAGATTTCCTTTTCTGTCTTTTTAACACTTTTTCGCAAGTCCTGGCTGTGGGATTCTTAATGTTTTCATGCATATTCTTCGTAAAATTGCCTTGGAAGAGAAAATTCTTGGCCGGTCAATGCGAATATGGTAAGATTATTGATGTCGTACAAAGAAAATTATGTTTGTTAAGCGATCAAATGGGAAATTTCATTTAAAGCAAGAAGGTAGAATTATGTCAGATTGGGTCGGGGCAATCTTGAAAAGGGTGGAACGATTCACCGGCTCTAACTGGCTTGAATTTCTTGATGAGAGAGTTCGGCTTGCTGTTAGGCAATTGGCGCAACGCTGTCAGAAATGCGGGGTACAGTGTGTAAGTTGGATCAAAAGAAAAAGCAGTTCCCATTTTGGGCAAAAAAAAAGGACTCGCGATTCAACGCAAGTCCTTTATTCAGAAGTAATAGAGGGAGAGCGTTTCATACCTACGACCCGGCTAGTATGCGCTCTTCGCAAAAGCTGTTTGGTTCAAAGGTCACAGCTTTATATCGGTGCGATTTCACAGAACAAAGAAAGAGATAACTTCTTGCTGTAAAGGAAGTTATCTCTAGGTCTTCATGGCGGGGGCGCGTTTCGAACATACGACCACCCTGTATTAGCCCTTCGAGATTTAGATAGCGACTCAGTTCCAGATCATGACCAAGAACCGGCTAATAGTAATATGTGCGAATCCACGTGATCTGCGTTTGTGCAAGGTCCGCCTCCTTGCCTTGCGGGAATTTGTTGCGATAGCTCTGGTAAGCATCCAAAGCTTTTTCCCACTCTTTCTTCTCCATATAGCAGCGGGCAATCGCCATCATCGCGTTTTCGATCCGCGAATCGGTGGGATAATTATAGGTGAATTGTCGGTAGAACTTTATAGCCTCGTCGAATTCCTTTTTATCCAGGTAGTAGGCGCCGACCTCATAGAGCGCGTCGATTGCCTGCTTGGTCCCCGGATAGTGCTCCAGCAGCTCCTGGTAAGCCTTAAAGC
>Ga0209636_10002404_pt1 | contig 19053 bp, 16 predicted proteins | sample DeeMarSWOR152_54_FD_187464 | JGI IMG/M metagenome (GOLD analysis project Ga0209636, IMG submission 187464) | Marine sediment microbial communities from White Oak River estuary, North Carolina - WOR-1-52-54 (SPAdes) (version 2) | ecosystem: Environmental > Aquatic > Marine > Intertidal zone >... | reverse complement strand
GCGTCATAGTGTTCTCTTTTATCAAAGCCTATTTCTGTCAATATCTGAACGAGCTTCTCCGCCTTCTCTGACTCACCTACCCCACCATTCTCAGGAGCTATTGCGGGGATTCTCACAAGCGCCATCAATGCCTTCACCATTTCATCTTCTGATTCCTCAATTTTCGAGAAAAGACGACTGAGTTCCACAGCAGTCACCACAGCCTAGTTGTTGCGCCTTGACCCAATTTAAGTTTCTGCGCGCGTTCATTTACGGCAAAGCATCCTGATGAGCTTAGAGCACGCGTGCGCTGGGTGCACGCTTCTAATTCCAATTTTAGTGAGATTCTCTTTTATAACTTGTCGAGTATGATATACAACCGATCGAACAATGATTTCAAATTTTTTGTCAAAACTAATGTTCTCGTTAGGAGTCGTTATACGTTCATAACCTTCATTTTGTAACTCCTTCCCGATGATTTGTTCTATAAGTACTATCTGTGCTGGGTCCAGTTTTTCTTTCCATTTTGTTAGAAGTGTTTCATCTAGACCTTTTGTTTTGACATCTTTATAAGCAGAATTAGTCGATCCTTTAATGTTCATCATATTTTTTTCAAAATTGATTCCCAAAAAATCACAGAGTTTTCGTATTTCTTTTTCGGGATACATTATCAGATTTTCATACCTGATTTCATAGTATGATCTCTTCGATATGCTTTTTCTATATGTATTAGCTAATAACGTAGATCTTTTCCAAAGTAAACACATGTCGACCAAATTATTGGGTATCGCAGATGAAATAGTTCTATGAAGCATTGAAGACACAACAGCTCTACCGTCTCTAATTACATTAATAATCTTTGCTTCGGGATAAAGCAGGAGTAAGCTTGGAACATATCTAAAATACCAAGTTACTTTATCTCCGAAAATAGGTTTGTCTCTTTTTCGGGCAATTACTTTCATAAATGACAGATATAAATTAGAGTAGTTTTTTGTATTGTTATGTTCAAAATCATTCATCCAGTCACAAAATTCTAGTTCATTAATCCAAGGCGAATAATTGAAACCATGGACCTCATCAGCAAAACTCTGTATATTACTATCGAAGAAATCTTGTAATCTTGACGGTAATAAATTCGAATCTAAATGCTGGTATGCATTGATTAAACGTCTGTTACCCCATATTGGGATGAGAAAGTTTGATTCCCCTGCTAATTGTATTCTAGAATGCAAGTTTAACATTCTTAATAATAGAGTCGTTCCAGAACGAGGACAACCTACTACAAAGATCAGGGGTCTCTTTTTTGCCATTCTTTTTACTCGGCAAGCCCGCTATTCTCTTTGTCGAATTCTTTGACTAAATCTATTATTTCTTTCGGAACATCACCATATTTGTTCTCCTTTCTTATTTTAGTAGCCGATATTCCTTCTATTGATTCTGGCACTTTCATTATTCGATACCCTACTCTTCTTCCGACGCAAACACTATCGATATCAGGGATAACAATAACTTCAACATTTTCATTCTTTTCATACAGTTTTTCTAACATTTTCTTTCTTTGCGAAGCTGTATATGGATTTTCCTTACTCAAAGGCGTATCTCTTACAGCTATGACTATTTTCCCTCCATTATCTAGCACTGAATCAAAAATATATTTGTGACCTTTATGAGGAGGAGAAAATCTTCCGATAAAAAGTGTGGCTTTGATCTTCCATATGTTTTCCTTGTCAAGAAACTTCAGTATTTTGTTTACGCTTTCTTGTACTGTCTCTCTATCCGTTTTCAAAACAATATCAGGATTCTTTGGTTCTTCATAAGGAGCAGAATATCCTGTAAGATTATCAATTTCTCCCTTCATTGCTTTCGCGTATAGTCCTTTCACATCTCTTCTAATACATTCTTGTAAAGGACATTTAGCAAATACCAAAACAAATCTATGACCATTTTTTTCAATAATCTGTCGTACTTCATTTCTTATTTTTTCATAAGGGGTTATGAAACAAGCTACAACGTCAAACCCTGAATCATTCAAGAATTCAGCTACATTAGCTGCTCTTCTTATATTGTCCATTCGATCTTCTTTAGAGTATCCTAATCCTTCAGATATGGTCTTTCTGAACATATCTCCATCTAATAATACGGCCTCAAATCTCTTACTCAAAATTTCTCCTAGTGTTGTTTTCCCCGAGGCGGGCAAACCCGTAATCCAGATAGTGAAGATCACTTTGAGTCCTTCGTATTTTATTTTGCACGTACACAAATATACGTTTTCCTTATTTGTTAGGTGCGGGCGCGACGAAAGACTTGTATATGCGTGCGCCAGCCAAGATATCTTAACAACAGGATTCCTGAAAACCACTTTCATTGAAGGAATTATGTTTGATTTCTTTGATTATTGCGCGCAAGCATTTTTCGATTTTAGTTTTCGTTTTGATTGTAGTATTTTATAACTTAATTCCAGTTCAGAGTGGTCCTTGGCCTCTACTCTCTTTTTAACATCATTAATTTGAAACCATGGCACGATTCTAAGAATTGGATCAAACCGTCTTGCCGGATGATCCAACATTCTTTTTTCGCCAAAATTCACCAAGATCTGCTGTTATGATAGCATTTCCTGACAACTTAGAAGCAAGAAAGGCAACGTTGCTCAAAACGATTTTCGAGTTTTCAGCATAAGCTTTCCCCCCAAAACTTCAATACCAAGCTTTCTTCGAGCAGCATTCATAGGTGAACTAGGCGGCAAGTTCAAATAAGCCCTCAGTTTCCAACTCTAGAGATTTCCAAGATGTAGTCTATATATCCATTGAATATGTACGAAAACCATCCAACAATTTTTTCGGCCAACGGATTGGAATGTGCATGCATGCGCGCGCACCGAAAAGCCTCTGAAGTCTGGCTTCGCGAGTTTTTTTTGGAAAAACCTTTAGCGAAACATCTTTTTGAAATATATGGAGCATGTGGCTGAAGATAATGTATTACCAATCTTTTTGCTAGGATGTTTATTCTTTAGAGATGAAGCAACTTTGGTTACTGTTTCAGGATGAACTGTACCCAACTCTTCATTCCAACCAAAACTCCAGACATCTACAACTTTGTAGAAATCTTTTCTGGCATCAAAACCAGCTACTTCACATACGGAATTTACATAGGAATTAGCGGAGACATAAATGAGATCCTCACAATAGTCTCTGAAGGTGTTAGCACACCACTCTGAGGTATGAGAACCAAGAGAGAAAACCTTGGATAGAACTCCATCGATCGATCTATCTGTTTTCCACTACCTCCTGTATTACACGATGTAGTGCTTGTTTTCTTTTCTCCATTGGAAACATAGTCAACATGCGTTTTCGAGCTTTCTCTCCAAGAGATCCCGAAGCATTAAGAGCTTTTCGGATAGCCTTGACGGTCGCTCTTACGTCGCCGTATGGAACATAGAATCCACAGTCAGCCACGGCTTCTCTTATACTGGAAATCCTCGAAGATACAACTGGAATGCACTCGCAGGCCATGGCTTCCCCTACGGCGCCACCTGACATCTCAGATTCGTGCCATGAAAGCTGACAATAAACCTTCGCCCGTTGATACCACTCGACCAATTCTTCCGTTTTCACAAAACCAGTAAAAGCGACGTTAGAAGGTGCCTTCGCTCTCAGACAGCTAATTGAGTCATCAGCATATTTGCCCACGACAGCAAAGCTGAAGTCAGGAAAGAATTTTGCAGCGGACAAGAAAGTCTCCAGTCCCTTTCGTTTGATATAGGACCAGGATATTGTAGACACGGTTATTACAAGTTTTTCCTTTTCTCCACCCGGGTGGAATTTTTCCGTGTCACAGGGTAGAGGAACAATCTCTGCATTAGTCTTTTCAGTTATGCCTGAAATTTCTTTTTCCTTTTGATAATGAGACACAGACAATATCTTCGTAGCGTGCTCCAAAACAAATTTAGCCATCCTTGCACGCAACGGGTTCAACATTTGACCATAATTTATCTTTGGCTCTCCTGCAACATCATAGCCTCCAGTCACGATGATCGTCTTTTTGTTGAAGAAAAGGGACAAAAACACCGCGGCAAATGCATATACATCGACAAACCACCCATATACAATGTCAGCGGGAATAAATTGTCGAAGTAGGTTAAACAACGTATGGAGGGAGTTGCGTCTTATCTGCAACGGTTCAACGTAAAAGTCGGATAACAACTCAAAGTCTCTACTAATCCAAGACTTAGATAAATGGCCTAGGAACAAGATTTTCAAGTGTGCTCTTCACCTTTGAGCATGCTGTTAGAGAGATTGTCGTCATATTTTAACGTGCTTTTGGCGCGCGCATTTCGAAAAGGGAAATTCGAATCTCATTAACAAGTCGATTAATGAAATTGTTCGCAGATGTATATAGCTTACGAAGCATCCGACAAATCCTTTCTTAAGAATCATCTCACTCATATTTTACTATCTTGTTAAGCATAAATAGGCATACACGTGTTTGAGCCATATCAAGATTTAAGTTGTTCTTTCGTCTTTAACATGGTTCACGGATTAGTTTAGAGGAGATTGAGTGTAGTGTATCGAGTTTCCGTTATTGGAACAGGCTTTGTTGGATTATGCACCGCAGTTTGTTTTGCAGATCGCGGCTATAAGGTTCTGGCTTCCACCAAGTACAAAGAAAAGGCAAGCTTGGTAAACCAAGGAATCATTCCCTTCCATGAACCAAACCTGAGCAAGGTGCTAAAGAAGGCAGTAAGAAGCGGGCATCTAAGAGCTGTCCTAGGCAGAGAAGAAGCCATCTCACATTCAGATATTTCCTTCATCACCGTGGGCACCCCTGCCAACCCCGACGGAAGCATCGATCTACGTCTCATTCGCCAAACTGCAGAAGAGATGGGGAAAGCACTGAAAGAGAAAGAAGGAAAGCATTTAGTTGTTTTGAAAAGCACAGTCGTTCCCGGTACCACAGAAAAAGTGGTCAAGCCGATATTGGAGCGAAACAGTGGCAAAAAATGCGTTGAAGACTTTCTTCTATGCTCTAACCCCGAGTTTCTGCGCGAAGGAAATGCAATTCAAGACACTTTACACCCAGACTTCATTGTTATCGGCGAACACGACAAGAAGTCCGGCGATTTATTGGAGGAGCTATACCGGGACTTCCATGAAGGGGGAGTACCTCCGATAATCAGAACCAATCCTCCGACTGCCGAACTCATCAAATACGTCAACAACTCCTTCCTCGGCACCAAAATCAGCTTCATCAACACCATGGCCAACATCTGCGAGAAAATCGCAGGTGTCGACGTAAGAAACGTTGCAGAGGCCATCGGAAAAGACCACAGAATCAGCCCCTACTTCCTTAGGGCGGGCCTGGGCTGGGGTGGAAGCTGCTTTCCTAAAGACATAAAAGCGTTGGTCGCCTTTTCAAAATCCCTCGGCTATGAACCAAACATGCTTGAAACGGCGTGGAAAGTCAACGAGGCCCAAGTAGAGCACACGGTAGAAATAGTGAAGAATAAGCTCGGCGTATTGAAAGAGAAGAAAATCGCCATACTGGGTTTATCATTCAAACCTGACACAGATGACATACGGGAAGCACGCTCGATAAAAATCATCAAAAAACTTCTGAAAGAAGGCGTCACCGTCACAGCATATGATCCTCAAGCCATCCCTAACGTCCGCCAAATTCTAGGAGAAAAAATCGAGTACGCAACCTCCGCAGTTAAATGCCTAAGAAACACAGACTGCTGCATACTCGTGACCGAATGGGACGAGTTCAAAAGACTCAAGCCGAAGCACTTCACTGAAAACATGAGGCACCCAATCCTAATCGATGGCAGAAGAATCTACAACCCCAAAAGCTTCTCTGAGAAACTTGATTACGTTGGCATAGGACTCGGCTAGTAAGCATTGAGCCCGTATGTGATATCCAACGCAGTCCAATAATCCGCTGTAGTTCCTATGTCTATTCGATCTTCTCCTTCCTGCAGTTCTACTGCGAAAACAGCATCCCTATCTTCGATAAGACCTTGTATCGCACTAGTCAGCTGTATCTCTCCAGCCTTGTCTGGTGCTACCGTTTCGAGTTGTCGGTAGATCTCCGGTTTGAAAACGTATACTGCTATCACAGCCACGTTTGACGGTGGGACTTCAGGTTTTTCCACAATTTTGCTCACATGATATAAATACTCTTCTATTTGTTCGCCTTTGATTACCCCATATTTTGTAGGATCGCTTACCTTTTCAACAAGGAAGGCTGCGTCGGCCTCCAATGTTTGAAAGGTGTCGACGAGCCTCTTGATGTAAGTCGTCCTTTCTGACAGTATGAGGTCGTCTCCAGCGTGGACCAAAAATGTTCCTCCGTCTGTGAAGGCCTTTGCTTTTAGCACAGCATCCCCAAATCCCTTCGGTTGCGGCTGATTGACAAACATCAGTATAGAGTTTTGTATTTTCTTGTAAAAGGCCTCCAGTTCATTGGCCTCTTTCGTTTTGTTTTTCGAAAGTAGATATTCCACAAATCCCCAGTCAGGTGTGAAATGATCTTCGATCGTTCGTTTTCCACGACCTATGACAAAGCAGAACTCTGCGAAATTTGAGCTGTAGAGCTGCTCAAAAACGGCCTGAAGCAAAGGCTTCACGAAAATTTCATTATGCTCGCCCCTTGTGAAGATGGGCAACATCTCCTTAGGCATCTCCTTTGTTATCGGAAGAAGCCTTGTTCCAAGACCCGCCGCTGGAATAACCGCTTTCGTGATAGACAATGTTGTACCCCTCATAGGGAAATCGCGCCAAGAAAATAAACATTATGTAAATTGCGCTCGCTGACTCTTATGTATATTGTACTGTGACAACACTAACCCCCTTAGTCAACACCTAATCATGTCAAAAATGTCCGCATAATGCAGTATTTATTCCCCGCACGCACAATGTTGAAATAAGATACTGTCTTTTTTAAAATATACGATGCGTAGGATAGAAGAAATATGAAGCAGAGACCTTCCGGTGATTCTTCAGAGGTCTGCGTTATTGTGCCATGCTACAACGAAGAAGAAACCATCGGAGAATGCCTTGAAGCTCTGAAGAACCAGACATATCCAATTTCTGAGTTGGTTGTTGTTGATGATGCCTCGACTGACAACAGTCAAAAGATAGTACAAGATAAAGGAGTGAGACTGATACGATTAAGAAAGAATAGTGGGGTAGCGAGAGCAAGGAATTCAGGGATACAAAACACGGAAGCAGAGATAATTGCCTTTACAGATGGTGACTGTGTTGTGGAGTGCCAGTGGTTGAAGGAGTTAATCAAAGCAATGAAGTCGAAGAACCTCGACGTAGTGATGGGTAAGATGATTAGACCATTAAACGCTGAAAATTTCATCGCTATTGCTCAGACTGGAGGGAAAAAAATCAAAGAAGTGAAAGATGAAAGCCTCGGAGGAGGCTATAGCGTAGCTTACAACAGAAAAGTTTTCCAGCAATTAGGCGGATTCGATGAAAGATTTAGACGTGGATGCGAGTTTGAATTCAATCTCAGGGTATTGGAGAGCCGTTTCAAGTTTGGATGGGCAGAAAATGCTGTAGTCAAATTCTCCTACGCCAGTAGCATTAAACAACTTTGGAACCAGGAATTCTCACACGGATTCTGGTCCAAAGAAATAATGAGAGCACACCCTTCCTTTATCACCAGAAAAAGGAAATATATGCTCGGTCGTGCGGCCGTTATAATCCTCCCTCTAGTATATATTTGTTTTCTGTCAAGGGAATGGAGAGACTACAACAGCCCGAAAATCTTGTTGGTAGAAGGAGCTATAACTTTTCTCAGATCTCTGGCATACTACTCCGGTTTTTTTCTGTCGATCTTTACAGGAATGGTTAGAAGAGATTGAACTTGGACGTTTAGTCGGTCTCCCTTCATTCATCACTCTTCCGAGGAGAAAAATGCAGAGCGAAACTTAACCTTTGGAAATTAGAGTTTAGAAATTAGAGTTTGTAGATCTTTTCACGATAGGGAACATCTATGTACGCATGCATAGCTATTGGTGTCAGATTTTTGAATCTAATCAAGTTTGGAGGAAGCTGAGTCCACCGGCTCTACTGTTCTCTTACGACATAACTTGGAATAATGGCTTCTTCGATTTCGGCAGAAATCATGACCGAGAGCCACATTATGTCGACCGCCAATTAGTCTAATAAGATAAAACCTTCTGTTGGTCAATTGAAGCCAGTAGTGGCCCGATGTGGATGTGCACACAACCTTTAATATCAGTATTAGTGAGTTAAAGTTGATGAAAAAGGTGGAAGATCATAAAGAGAGTATAGAAGAGTGAAGAAACAGGAGATTCAAAACGGAGACTGGAAGTACCTAATAATTCTAGATGCTTGTAGATATGACATATTCAAAGCCATATACAATGATTACCTAAATGGAAAGCTTGAAAGAAGAGAAAGTCGTGGATCTTCCACTGGAGAGTGGCTACATAGAACTTTTAGAGAGAAAATGAGAGACGTGACTTACATCTCAGCAAATCCATATATCAACAGCAAGGGAATAAGTTTGGATAAAGTTTCACGTAAGTGCAATGTCTTCTGGAATCCACAAGAGCACTTTAAGAAAATAATAGATGTATGGGATTTCGGATGGGACGAAGAGAAAAGGACTGTTCCGCCTCACAAAGTAAATAAGGCGGTTGAAGAAAATCTGGAAAGCCTAGAAAGGACAATAATACATTATATGCAACCCCACGGACCCCCCTTATCATTGGAAGTGGGCTCAGGGAAAAGAACGAGAAGTGGAACGAAAGGAATACAGGTGAATATACCTCCTTATAGATGGGAACTCTTGAACGAAATTACCAAGTCAGTTCCGAGGAAGATTGCCAAGTTAATTCCAAGAGAACCTTACTGGAAGATCAAAGAACTACTCAGTATTAAACCGAAGGGACTTTTCGAGTGTGGCGTGAGATTAAAAGGAGACAAATTCTATTACTACAAGGACAATCTAAGAAGAGTACTGACTGAAGCTTCAAAACTAATAGACAAACTTAACGGAAAAATTGTAATCACAGCGGATCATGGAGAAGCCTTTGGTGAACAAGGGGAATGGCAACATCCTTACGGTTCACGTAATCCTGTCCTTTTAGAAGTACCCTGGCTTGAAATAAATAGCAAAAAGGCAGAGAAAGTTCCTTGAAAACATTAAAAGAGAAAAGAAAGGTTGCCAATCTCTTGTCCTGCCTTTTTTATTACTTCACTCACTCAATAGCCTTTTCAATGCATGCATGCATCATTCCAGCGTATTTATATTCGAGAAATCTTGGTACAGCAAAGTTCATTCACTGAGCCTCATAATTGACTTTCAATAAAAACGCCGTCTAGTTGTGTCACTTGCTCCCTCAGGAAGGGTAGATTACATGCGCAAGATAGAAGTGACAGTATGTATTTTATTAAACTAATGACTCGACATGTATTCTCTAAGGATTTTGGGGTAATATCCCCATTTTTTCTCATCATATATACGTAAATTGTTTAAATAAGCATCATACCATTGCTTAGATTTTTCATATAAATCTGTAATGCCCATTTTTTTAATTGCATATTCCTCTAAATTTTCGCATCCTTCAAATTCTTCTTTGTTTCTACGTAAGTTACGCGTTTTGATCCTTAAGAAGAGAGATTTCGGAGACTTCACCCTGCAGTTAAATTTATAGACATAGGGTAATCTAATTTTCCAACCATCCATAACTAGCTGATCCTTAGGTGGCGGTGGAGGCCTTATTGTTCCATTATTGTGATATACAAATGGGTGTGGAGACATCCTAGTACCTCCTTGGGAGGTATGATAAAAATCTCCTTGAAGTATATTTAGTGGAGCACACAAAATTATATTTCGTCTACACATGTATTTTCTTAAGGTAAATATGGAATTAGGGCCATCTGTATGAAAGACTTCGTCTCCATCTTGAATCATTATCCAAGGCTCATCTATCTTAGACAATGCGAAGGCTCTAGACTCTCTTAAATCCAAATTGGGTTTTACATAAATCTCTATGTCAAGTCCCCATCTATCATTGCATTTTTTAATGGCTGGAACAGTACTCCCATCTTTATCAACAATGATATATCTACTTACAAAATTTTTAGAGGATTTAATGGCTAGGGGAACCATAAATTTTTCGTCCCATGTACACATAATACATGCAACATGATCTTTTCTAAGCTCATCATACTTTTTTCGGCTTTTTAATAGATAACCTATACTATATAGATTTGAAACAAAAAAGGGATTTGGACGAGAAAGTAATCCGGATCTTTTCAGCATACTCAAGGCAAATTTTCTAAGCATAATAGAACCCTTGCTTACTACGAGGTTTATATCTACTTCTTCCAATTTCCATAGTTGGACTACCACCCTACCTTATGGTAAAAATATATCAATGTGTTCACGGCGCTGTCTTATGTTTGCCCAATTCATTTTCAAGCGTCTTTTTGATATTCTCTGCTATTGTGTGTCTAGGTTTAACATTCTCTGCGCTCTCTACTTATTGAACCATCCCCTCGACTCTATCTCGCGGTCCTTGACTCTCAGTTTTTCCAGCATATATTCTTCAATCACCTTATCTGTATAACAACCAATAGAGGCATGCGATTTCTTCTTTTCTCTTTTCTGCGTTCGATTTCCTCTAGATATTCCTTTTGCCTTTGAGTGATTATCTTGCGTCTCTTCTCTCTGTAAGCCTCTAGAAGCTCTTTAGGAGGCATACATACTCCAATTCACGTATGTATCTGAGAGATTATGCTAATTTCAGGTGGAGTTGTATCTTGGACAATGATCTCGCCCTAAACGCTAGGTGCTTTGTGCATACCTTCAGTTGGCCAACGCGCGCAACTTTATGATTACCACGTAAGTACACCATCTTGATAAAGAACTAGGGTTTCGAATATACTCTGTATGCATTACTCCACCTTCAACCATCCATTCACTGCTGCTCACGAATGAGACATCTTCGATGACGCAATCACCATCACGTGCGACGAAAGACGCCCTGGAAGAGGCTTGAAGATCCATTGGTATATCTTCCCACTTTTTCTTCTCGAAGGTTCTTCTACATGCTCTATTTGTCTTACCTTGAATCCGCATCTATTCAACAGATGCCTTAAGCTTATATGGTTCTGAAAATTGGTATACGCAAAACCTAGACCTCCAAACACGTACTTCACGAAGTTCCTTAAGCTATGTGCATTTGTTGCTGATATTATCAGCATACCATCTGGTCTGAGATGTCTCCGCACGTTGTCAAAGAACGTGTCGAAATCCGTGAGATACGTCAACACCTGGCCCACGTGGATAACATCAAACATCTCCCCGAGATCCAACCTCTCGTTCACATCCGCATCTATAACCTCATATTCTCTTTTCCTAAGCTCTGCTATTTCGTCCTTTCTTATATCAACACCAACAACCTTCTTCGCTACCTCACATATCTTCCCATGAACCCAAAAACCCTCGCCCCTTTGATATCCCAGACCGACGCATCCTATATCCAAAACATCTTTTCCCTTTACATACTTCTCTATAACTTCGAAACGATGTTTAATTACTAGCATCTCCCAAACCTCGATAAAAGCTAACCACTCTTATCATCAATCTACCAATTCCAGAGACGAGAACGGAAGGTATATAAATCATCCTAAACGGCGCCATCGGAATTGAGATCTCAGCTAACGCCAACAAAAGTATGGGATGAAAAAACCCCCCCGGGCTCAAAAAGAGCCATAACAAAGGGTGTCTTCCCTTGCTTTCCGTCGGCAAACCACAATTTCTAGCCAATAGAAGCATATTAGACCTCGAAAGGGATAGAGCGACAGTGACAGCTGAAGTAGCAGCTGTTAAAAAGAGCATTGATGGGGAGTTGTACGCCTGATAGCATCCCACGCCAACCCCAATTACAACTAAAGCATTTGATATCGGATGCAAGAAGTTATCGATAAACACTCCAAACCTCGTTTCCATACCTTTAATTCGCGCTAGTTCCCCATCACAACAATCCAAGATTAGATAGACCTGCAGTAGAAGCCACCCCACTATCCAATCAAGAGGCCTCGGCCCAGAGAGGGAAATCGCACCGAGCATAGCAAAAACGAACCCAAGTAATGTAAGTTGATTCGGTGTCACTGAGGTTTTCGCAAAGAGATAAGTAACGTAAGGGCTTATTCTGCTTAGAAAAACTATTCTATAAGGATATTTCTTTTCTAGGGCTGTCCGCCTCGCCTCCTCTTTTATCTTCTTGAGGTCCATCTCAATCTCTAAGAGTGCGTTGGTGACTATAAAAATTGTGAAGATTTTGACAGTCAATTGAGGTTATGCCAATCACCTTCGCTTCAAAACTGAGGGATTTGACCCATTACCTGTGAGGCAGAATATCACATAGAGGATGATGAAGCAGTTGAAGAATGCAGTTCACGCCAGCTAGTGAATTCTTCCCTCTGAAAGAATGGACTTTATGGCTTCAAATATGCTTTCACCATATACTCTGTCAGTTCTTTGGTCCCATCCCTCAACCGCGGCTTCTCTCTGTCCTTCGCCATTTCTATGTTCTCGAGGAATGTCTCAGGGGACAAGTCTGAGAGAAAGGGGGCGTTCAGCTTCTTAGCGAAGAGCCTTGCCTCCTCAAGGGTTCCGGCTAGAGACCACTTAGGGTATCTGACGATGACTATCGGCTTACCGTATGTAATAGCTTCAAGAGCTGTCGCTCCTGGAGGGCTGACCACTATCTCCGCCCCAGCAATCAGCTCATGAAATCGCTGTGTTATGGTAACAACTTTCCAATCCGGATGGCTTCTTCGGTATCTTTCATTATTCACGCTACCACTCTGAAGAACAACGTTTCTTAGCGTGGTTCCCGAGGCGACATCGAAGAGCTCCTTGAAACCATAGGTCCCCCCTGATATGAGGACATACCCTCCATTCCACGGCTCAAACCTCCTTGGCGGGAGGAACGGGCCGAAAACCGTCCCCTTCAGGAACTTTCTCTGTTCCTCCCATTGGAGGACAGTAACATCGGAGAAAGGTTGAAGTATTCGAGCCGTCCTGGACGGCTTCGCAAGCCGATCTGCCGCCTCGAGATTGATTAGTGGTACGCCTTTAAGCCAAGAGATAAGAGCGGGTGGAACACAGAAGTTGCTCCCAGTGGAGACCACCGCTCTGCATTCCATAGGTATCCTGGTCAAGGATTGCAGGAAGGCTAGAAGTAGTCTGGGTACGAAATAACGAAGAGGGGTACGCGGATGTCTAGGCTTAAGGAGTGTTTTCACACTGCCGAAGGGCTGAAGCCTGCTCCTGCTGAGCTGATCTCCTTTCGGCACAAGAAAGGAGATATCAGTTTTTCCCTTTAGTTCTCGGGCCAAGGTGTAGGCATAACCAGTATGACCCCCACCACCAGCCAGAATGAGAACTTTGCCAGGCATCTGTACTTCAACTCTCTGAATTCTATATCCTGGCCCTTTTTATGTAATGCTGCAAAAGCGGAAGGGAGAGGTGTTGACATGGCGTGCTTCAATACGGGATTCAAGTGTCCCAATGTCATATCTAGTTGCACTGAACACACGTCTTTTTCACCTTACCAAAGAGCTGTCTCCAAAACAGTAGCAAGACCTACCAAAGACATGGAAACACCTGTTAGGACTTTGACCGTTCCGCCTTCCACTCATTCTCATCATGAAAGCTGATACCGGCGCTGAAAGGGAAACACCGATAAACAAGCGAGAAGTGAGAACCGGGCGCATGCGCGGCTTTTCATGCTTACTGTGGGGAGGGGCGGATTCAGATGGGAAGAAAGGGTAAAGCAATGAAGCACATCTCGATGAATATCAAAAGAATTGTAATCTGTCTCTCCGTCATGGGTCTCAGCCTCATCAGAATGTGAGTCCAGCTGTACACTCCTCTCCCATAGGGTGGATCGAGCTTCCCGTCCTCCCTCAGTTCTCCTAGACAACTCGCCCTGAATTGGGACCTCAACTTTAGAAAGAACTCGATAACAAAGGGCAACATAACGAGAATTCCACTTTTCTCCGTGTTTCCGACAATCACCCCAGCCGCAACCATTGAGCCAAGCAGGTAGGTTAAGGAATCTCCGGGCAGAATCTTAGCAGGATACCAATTGAACTTGATAAAACCAACCAGAGCGGCGAAGGTGATCAGAAATATAACTGAACCAATTCTTTCATGAATCAAAGCGAAGACCCCGAGACCCAAGAAATAAACAATTCCCATTCCTGCTTCTAACCCATTAAACCCAGCAAGCATATTGACAACATTCGATGCCCCCACCATTCCTAGAGGCACCAACACTAGAGGGTAAAGAATCCCAAACTCAACTTGTCCCAAGAAAGGAATTGACATATGGGTTACTCCCGCACTTATCGCCATTAAGGGTACCGCAGCTGGCAAAGTCAGTAGGGGTTTAAGCCACTGGGGGAAACCAACTCTAATGTCGTAACCTTCTTTCGTTTTCACTCTTCTCGACTTCACGTTCAAATCATCCAGCAGGCCCACAAACATGACTATAAGAACGGATGACGTGATCGCCAAAAGCTGCTTCAAATCCGTTTCCGAAGGAGAGAGAAATGTCTGCAAGCCTATATAGCTTAGCAATCCTGCTAAGACACCGAAGGCAACACAGATCCCCCCTGAGCTCGCCAGCTTCGGTTTTTCCCTCTTATGCAAATCCAAGCCCACTATCCCAGCGACGTAAAGAAATCTCCTAGAGTAGGGAGTGACAAAGAAGGTTATAATGAAGGATATCAGAACACAGATCAGTAGTATTATCACGACGCGCACCAATCACTTCGCTTCAAATAGAATGGGTCGACCATGTTATAGCTTTTTCACATTAACAGCCCCAAAAAGATTCCTTTTGGATACCTTGATGTTCAGCAAGTTGTTGAGCGCTTTGACAAAATACGGGCACACTTCTCGTGAACAATTTCCTAAAGCTGACCGTAAGAGAAATATAAACGGTTAAGAGAAATATAAACGGTTGACTGAATTGAGTCGGGAGAAGATCACTTAGAATGAAGATCAGAGAACTCCTCAACAGGGAGAAAGCTTCTGAGGCTCTGAAGAGACTCACGATTGTCCGCTTTAGAATTTCTCATTCCTCACTTCTGCTCGCCTCTCTACTTCTCCTCATTCTTTTCCTCGCTTTCACAGTTAGGCTACTTCCCATCCGGTGGGGGCTTTACCTCTCAGAGTTTGATCCCTACTACCAATATCGCGTAGCAAAGCACGCAGTTGAAAAAGGACTCCTCAACTGGGCTACTGGATGGTCAAAAATAGATCCTTCACGTGATCTGATGAGCTGGTATCCCCTTGGACGAGAAATTTCAATCACTTATCCGGGGCTACCGCTTACGGCTGCATTCTCTTACTTGGTAGCCCATACGCTTGGCTTGCCTCTAAGCGTGTTTGAGTTTTGTGTCATCTTTCCAGCCATTTTGGGAACGCTGACATGCTTAATCATATACTTCCTCGGAAGAGACATTGGCGGCAAACACGTAGGCATTTTCTCTGCACTTTTCCTAGCCCTAAGCTCGGCCCACATCAGTCGCACATCACTGGGCTTCTTCGACGACGAAACAGTAGGAATTTGTGGCATACTCTTGTGTTTCTTCTTTTTTCTAAGATCTATTGAAAGCGAGAGACCGGCAAGAACCAGCTTGACCTATGCGACTGCTGCAGGGCTTTCACTAGGATGGATTTTCGCCTCTTGGGGCGCTTCAAGATACGCTGTCGGTTTGATCGCTCTCTTTGTTTTTGTCCTGCTTGTGGTGCGTAGATATTCTCCTCGATTGCTTTGCTCCTACAGCACGATGTTTGGCGTCGCCTTTTTCATCGCCGTCAATGTTCCGAAACTAGGGTTTGGGTTTCTGACTAGAATGTCTGTCTTGCCGGCTGCGGCGGTATTCTTGCTGTTGTGCATCTTTGAGATGACCCGTCATATCAAAATGATTAGAAACAAGACGATTTTCGTATTCCTCTTCGTGGCTCTCTGCGCGGGTCTATTCTTTACACTTTCGTCGTACGGCTACATCACAGATATTGGAGAGAAGTTTTGGTACGTCTTAAATCCGCTGCAACGGTTTGGAAACGCTCTGGTGCAGTCTGTACAGGAACATAGACCTGCCGCGTGGGGATCGTTCTATTACGATTTTGGGATAGCCGCCTTCTTCATACCTGTCGGTCTGTTCTTTGCTGTGCGGAATCCTTCAAACCGGAACATTTTCTTAGCAATTTTCGGCTTAACGGCAGTATACTTTGCAGGTTCTATGGTTCGGTTAACCCTGATTCTAGCTCCAGCCATCAGCCTCCTCTGGGCGCTGGCTCTAGTTCGGTTGATCAGACCCTTCATCACTGTTATGAAGGCAGCTCCCATAATCCCTCGGCGAGGAACAGGCCTTGCAGCTCATGTAGGGAAAGAATTCAGCGGCGCCTTCTTAATAGTCATGTTCGTCTTGCTTATGCTCACTTTTGTCTTACCCACTCAACGAGTCATTGATCATGCGTATTCCCCCACCACAATCGCAGCTGCAAGTATGCCGATAAAGCCTAGTGAACCAGTCAACGACTGGATTGACGCTTTGGAGTGGATACGAACAGACGAAAGCGTCAAAGTGGTGGCTAGCTGGTGGGACTACGGATATTGGATCACAAACCTCGGCAACAAAACGTCACTTGCAGACAACGGCACGTGGAATCTAACTCAGATAGCAACGATTGGCCGAATGTTCATGTCAAACGAAACGGAGGCAGTCAAAATCCTACAGAAATATGATGCAACTCATGTTGTGGTCTTTGTAACGTGTGATAGTCAAGGCAGAGATGTCGGGTGGGGCGACGAGGGAAAATGGATGTGGATGGCGCGCATTGCGGATCAGAAATACGGCGGTTTCGAATATGATGAAACCAATCATATCATAGTTGGCTATCAGGAACTGATGACAGACGAACAGGGACAAACGAGCAGGGTATGGACCGAGAAAGGTAAGCAGACAGTTATATACAAGCTGATGGCGTACGCGAAAGATGCGAGGACGGGCTCTTCACATTTGACATATCCCGTGACACATTTTGAACCAGCATACTTCTCGGAAGGAAGAGACTATGGAGGAGTAATACCTCTCGTATGTGTGTATAAAATCAATTATACAACGTAGCTGACCTTTTCTTATTCGCATTCTGATGCGCGCACAGCCAAGTGATGAGAAACTTTTAAATGTGGTCAACCATCTTCGGATTTAAAGGTGTTTGCAGTGTCTGAAAATGAGGTTCGTGGACTTGTCTATGAATGCGTGAGGTGTGGTGCCAAAGTGACAACAGATGAAATCAAATTGCGGGGTGGTGAGGTGAAGTGCACCATCTGTGGCTATCGTGTTCTCAAGAAGATAAGGCCTCCAGTCGTTAAGCGTGTCTCAGCCACGTAGTCGCCATTCGCAGCATTTCTATGCTTGACTTACCAAACCAAGCCAGCAGTAACTAGTTCTCTGCTAGAAAATCTCTTCTTCGCCTATCTTTTTCACGATCTTACCTCTTAGCTTCACTGGGGGCTCCATCTCCTCAGGCCCTTTTTCTGCTGTTTTCCGCTTCACAGTTTCTCCGCAGATGCCATTAGGCAACAGCCTTCTCTTCATACACATGGCGTAGTTGCAATTCGACACATCGCATTCCTCCTCTGTCCATGTACACCATATCTTGTTTCCACGGCGGACAGCGGCTTTCTTTGCACATGTGAAGAACTCACAGCTTGGGAAACAGTGTTTTACTTCAGACAAAGTAGACACAACCCCAGAATCAAGACAAAAAATTTCCCTTTAGTCTATGTCGTCAATTTATGCCTAGACAAAGACTGTTATAAACTTTTTTCTCGGATACTTATTTCTTGTACTAATTATTCCAGATTCATTTCGAACGCCTTCTGCGAACCAGTATCAAAGCGCAGAAGAAGACTAGTATTGTCAATAGAGCTCCCGTAATCAATTGATTCGACTCAATGGGATATCCTCCAATCATCACATAATCATCCACTTGAAAGGTTATCTCTCCTGATACGTCCAAGTCCCAAGGTTTAACTCGAAATAGCTTTGCAGCTACGTAAAGAGAAATTTGTGCTGGCATGCGATAATCGCCGCCGAGGATTCCTTCCTCATGCGCCATTCCATCAGGACCAGTTGTCAAATTGAGTGCCTCCAATTTTCCTCGCTCAATCTTTATTCGTGCATTTGGAATGGGCTGTCCAAAGTAATCGATGACCCTTACGGATAGATCAAGGTTCACTAACCTACAATTAAGCACAAGATAGAACTGGTTTCGAATCACATCCACGACCGTCTCGTTCAGAATGGCGGTCTCTTCTAGATTGTAGATTCTCACCTTGTATCTTCCGAAGGTGCAATCGAGTCTGATACTTCCCCACTGATCCGTCTTTCCCTCCCCAGCAATTCTTCCGCTGCCCCATTCAATAACCTCTACTGCACCGTTCTGGATTGGATATTGTCTAGAATCCGATGCGTGAATGAACAGAGCATAGGTTGGACATGTGATTCGGAAGGGTTCACTCAGATTCCCGATCGTTTTAGTCAGATTTCCAATCAACTCGCTAAAGAACAAATGACCGTAACGTCGAGCTTCGATTCTATATACAGTGTCCGTGAATGCATGGGTGGATACAATCCCGGTATAATTCGTCTGTAATGATGGGGCTTTCTCTGGTGCATAGGTTTCATTTGCGAGAGTTACGTTGATAAACGGAAGAGAACCCTCGTCGTCACTGACCTTAATCGTCACATGCGCAAGCCTACACTTTATGTGAAACCGAATTCGCAAAACATAACCTGTGGCGCCTCCGGTAATATTTCTGAAACTTAATCCTCCAACTTGGATTTCTTTCCAATAGGCTCCAAAGGAATAATTACCATGGTCAAGTAGGAAATCAACCCATCCGGTTCCGTTGGTTGTTCGGTTGTCAATAAAGAAGAACCCGAGAGCACCAAGATACGCTTTGACAGAGACGTCTGCCAACGATTTGTTGTCATATTT
>Ga0209636_10002403_pt1 | contig 19053 bp, 10 predicted proteins | sample DeeMarSWOR152_54_FD_187464 | JGI IMG/M metagenome (GOLD analysis project Ga0209636, IMG submission 187464) | Marine sediment microbial communities from White Oak River estuary, North Carolina - WOR-1-52-54 (SPAdes) (version 2) | ecosystem: Environmental > Aquatic > Marine > Intertidal zone >... | reverse complement strand
AGCCCAAGCAATCGCCGCGGTTGCTCGTTACCTCAACGTCGATTAGAACATCGTCATAGAAAGGTTCTATGCCCTCACAAGGAAATCCCAAATCGCTCAGTATCTCAGCGATTTGGTCAGCCCCGTTAGAGCCTTTTCCTTTCGGGCCTCTAACGGGGTCAGCACCAAGACCGGTTTCGATATAATCCCTTAACCAATTCAGAGAAACTTTCATAACGATAGTACCGTTGAAAAACAAAACCTCAAATTTGGCACCTGTACCTGCGACTACCTGTGCAGGAAATGCACAGGTGCAGGCAATAACTTAACCGCCAGGCTCACTTCTGTCAACCCTTTTAGAAGTAAGTCAGATTTGCATAGCCCCAGTCCATTGTTTACACCCCCAAACAAGCCTTCGACGAACTCAGGCCAGGGCTTGAGAGTACCAACCTGTCGCGCTGGAATATATCAAAGTTTAATAACACGACAACTTTCGGGACAGATTGGAATGTTAGGTAAACGTCAGGTTTTGTTTTTAGCAGTCAGCAAATCCACCGCCTTTTTAATATTCTCAGCCGTCGAGATTAAGAACAGCTCATCGCCTTCGTTGATGACCTGTTTGCCCCTGGGAATTGAAAATTCTTCAGTTTGCTGATTATATACTGCAATGAAAACACACTGAGAGGGGAAATGGCGGCTTCCTACAATGTCCTGAACGCTCTTACCGGCGACTTTTGCGTGCTCAGGCACAATAACCAAAAAGATATCCGCCTTGCCTCCACCTATGGTTGTTATTCTTCGGACCTGAGGATTCTCGATATCCATCATTATCTGGCTGACCATCAGGTCGGTTACACGAACAATCGAGTTTACACCCGCAACTCTATAAGCATTTTTATATGCGGGGTCTCTCATCCTGACTATAATCTGGGGCACCTCAAAACTTTTAGCTAATATTGCACAAGCAAGGTTGTCGGCATCATTGCCTGTTGCAGCAACCACAACATCGGCCTTTCCGATGCCGGCTTCATTCAAGGTCTCTATGCTCGTGGCGCTACCTCTGAGCGCAACGACCCCTGTTTCCGCATACAGCTTATCACAGATTTCTTTGTTCTGCTCAATCAAAACTACATCATGCTTGTTATCCAATAATCTGCGAACAATTCCTCCCCCAACCATCCCGCCGCCAGCGACTATAATATACATTTTTACTGCCTCCAAATTATGAATAATTTTCTATTTGCTTGTCGCTCTGCCCATCTATTTCCAGGCCTTTCTTGAAAACAAAAGCAATACCGGCAATATTTCCAGTCTTCCAGCCAACATCCCAAAAATATACGTCAGTTTCACTACAGGGTGAATATCTATCATATCCCCCCCCGAGATATAACAGGGGCCGATATTGCCCATCGCAGAAAACATCCCTGAGAATGATTTCCAAGGACCTTGATTTGAAAACAGAGCTGTAATCACTCCGCCAACGAGTAATAATGCCATCCAGGTGAAAAATAAAGCAGCTATCCGATGCACCTCGTCTTCGGGTATCATTTTCCTGTCAATAATCAGCCCCGAGGATGCCTTGCTGGAAGTTCTTAGCTTGAAAAGCTCCCTGAACATCAGCCGATTAAGTATGGCGATGCGCAAAACCTTAAAGCCGCCGCCTGTAGAGCCAACACAGGCACCAATAACCATCATAACCAGGAACAACTGCTTAGCCGCGACACCGAAGAAATCAGAACCAATATTCTTTGTCGCAAAACCGGTGGTTGTGAGAATAGAAATCACCTGGAATATTCCATGCCGGAATGAGCGCTCAAATTCGCCGAGGTCAATAGCGGTACCACGTATGAAGAGGGCTCCAAGAGCACCTGTCCGGTAGAGACGCTCGACCATAATGACAGTTATAAAAACAGCTATGAGTCGCCACCAGTATCGAATCTCAATGTTGTCCCAGAGTGCCTTAAAGTCTCTCGTCAAGAGACGGTAATGGACCAGAAAGTTGATTCCGCCTAACATCATTATGAACGCCAGGGTGTATTCTATCAGCCGATAATTGGGATGGCCTGTTAAGCGGTAAAATTCTATGCTGCTGTCATAAGGTGAAAAGCCGCCTGTGGACAAAGCGGACAGGGCGTGGCAAACGGCATCGAAAACCGGCATCCTTTCGATGGCAAGAACGGCCGCAGCTAATAACGTAAATATCGCATATATCGCCCAGATTATCCTGAGTGTATGGAACAATCCCGGCGCAGGCCTGCGGGAAGAAATCTTGTGGCCCTCAGCCCCGAAGATATGATGGGCCCCGCCGGCCTGAAAGGTCAGCACCAAGAAAAAGGAAAGTATGCCTATACCGCCCAGCCACTGAGTAAGCGCCCGCCAGAAAAGTATGCTCCTCGGCATATCGTCCAGCCTGGAAAAAATTGTGATACCGGTGGTAGTAAAACCACTCATAGCTTCAAAATAGGCATCGAGGTAATTGGAACGAGCCGCAATTACGAAAGGCACAGCTCCCACCGCGGAGACAACAAGCCAGCTGAGGGCACATATAAGCATAGAACCAGTGGGATTAAGAGCTGCCGGCTTAAACTTGTGACGCAAAATCATTCCGAGCGAAAATGAGATTAGAGCCGCAATGGCAAAAGCGGTCGCGGTAATCCAGCCGTCACCCATTTGTCCCCAGTAAATAAGAACGATTATCAGCGGGAACAAAAGAATCAGGCCTAATACCTCCAGCAGATTCCCAATAAAATGGAATATGCAACTGACTCGGCGAAATCCTTTTCTCATTCGCAGCTCCATAGTTCATCAAAAACCGCTGTCGGTCTGATTTCTGAATTATATTGGCAGTGGGGACTATTGCAAGCAATTTAACAGGCCAATATCACAGCCGACCGGCACAAAAGATTTGTAATGGTCAAATTTGGACTTTTATTGTCTTGGTTTTTCTTTATAATGGGCGCAACTAATCCGCGCCAGGAAATTTAAGAAGAACATCAATAATGCTTCCAATCATTACGTTAGACTGTTAAACTGGAGCACAGTCTTAACTAAAAAAACAAATACGTCGGGCAGCGTACAATGGACGATATCGAGCGATTTGAACAACTTATCAATAGCGGCTATTGCTGCATATCTATCGTTACTCATGAAGAACGGTACGCACTGGAAATCGTACACCAGGCGGCACTTGGGCAAAAGCGCGGTATGTGGATATGGTCTGTCGCCGGCGGAGTCAGAGAGGGCTTTCTGGCTGACAGCCCTTTCATAGCCGATACTGAAACACCTGCCACCGGACTTCGGCACCTTACCGATGTAAAGGAAGGTTCTATTTGTGTAACCCTCGACCTTGCTGAACATCTCAAGGGAGGCCTGACGTTGCGGGCCCTGCGTGACCTTATTGACTGTTTGGAGAAGAAGGGTAGCACACTCGTGATGATTGACAGCGAAGACAAACTGCCCAAAGTCGTTAAATCTTATGCCAAGCCCTTTGAAATTTCTTTTCCCGACCAACAGGAGCTGAAAGAAATTGTCCGTAAAACATTACAGCGCTTCCACCGCGAGAAGCCCATCGAGATAGGTATCACAAAAAAGGGCCTGGATACGATCGTCCGTAACCTTCGTGGCTTGACCCGCCGTCAGGCTGAACGCATTATTATCGATACCGTCGCCGATGACAGGCGCTTCGACGACAATGATATAAACGTCGTAATTGCGAGCAAACGACGGATGATTCAACGGGGTGGTTTGCTGGAGTATATCCAAATACCCCTGGACCTGAGCGAAATCGGCGGTATGAGGCGACTGAAGAAATGGCTGAACCAGCGTAAAGACGCATTTAGCTCCAAAGCCATAAAGTTCGGTCTTGAAGCACCAAAAGGCGTGCTTATGCTCGGCGTGCAGGGGGCCGGAAAAAGTCTCTGTGCCAAGGCCATTGCAACCGCCTGGCACCAGCCGCTCTTGAGATTGGACCCCGGTGCTCTATTCAACAGCTACATTGGCGAATCCGAGCGCAACCTTCGCGAGGCACTGCGCCAAAGCGAAATGATGTCACCCGTAGTTCTGTGGATTGATGAGATCGAAAAGGGCTTTGCCTCGGCTGCCAGTCAAAGTACCGATGGGGGCCTGTCCAAAAGGATGTTCGGCACTCTGCTGACCTGGTTACAGGAGCACGAAGCACCAGTATTTGTCGTCGCTACCGCCAACGACATTGAGGCCCTGCCCCCCGAACTTCTGCGCAAAGGCCGATTCGACGAGATATTCTTTGTTGACCTGCCCAATCAGGATGTGCGAAAGGAAATATTTGCCATTCATCTGAAGAAACGTAAGCGAGACCCGAAGAAGTTCGAGCTGGAGGCATTGGCCGAGGCATCTAAAGGTTATAGCGGCTCTGAAATAGAGCAGGCCGTCGTATCCGCCCTGCACAAGGCGTATGCGGACAAAACCGGGTTAAATACAGACCGTATTCTCTCGGCCTTGAGGAATTCGCCGCCGCTTTCGGTAACATTAGCCGAAAGAGTCCAGTGTCTGCGGGCCTGGTCCGAGGGAAGATGCGTCCCGGCTGATTGAAATACAGACCTGGAAACTTAGAGCTTTTGTTTTTTTCATTTTTTCTTATAATAGGAAAGAGATTGCTTCGTCGTCCAACACCAAACATTGGTGCCGGACTCCTCGCAATGACGTGGCATTGTACCCTGTGTCATTACGAGCGAGGCGCCCTTCTTGCTTTCGTAAGAAAGCAGGGGGCCGAGCGTGGCAATCTCAAACTCAGCAAAACTGTAAGCTATGCTTCCAGACAACCAAGAAGATGTCACCGTATATGGTTTAGATAACTTAAGGACACCTGTTATGGGAAAACGGAATTTATTCACTATATCGGCCTTTATCCTAAGTGTCAGCCTGCTACTTGCCGGCTGCGTGGAACGTAAGCTGACAATCAACACCAAGCCGCAAGAAGCTTTGGTCGTATTAAACGATGAGGAGATAGGCACCTCACCTGTTACGGTCTCGTTTGAATGGTACGGTGATTATTGGGTCAGAATAAGCAAACAAGGCTACGAGACCCTCAACACCCACCGCAAGTTGAAAGGGCCGTGGTATGACGGCTTTCCGTTTGACTTCTTCGCACAAATAATTAGCCCTAACAGAATCGTCGATTCATACGAATGGACGTTTGAGCTTGAACCCAAAAAACAAATAAGCCGGGAACAACTAATCCAGAACGCTGAGAAACTGAAGAAGCAAATTCAGTAAAATCTAACATGAAGGCAAGGAAATAAAATCAGCGTGAGATAAACTCCTATTCATAGAATTCCTCAGTTGTGCTCGGAATAACATCAGATAAGATTCTCGCCATACCATTCTATTGCCAGTTTCAAGCCTTGCTTAAACGGAATTTTCGTTTTGTAGCCGATTAGTTTTTCAGCTAAAGTAATGTCGGCGAGGGAGTGTTTTACATCGCCGGGGCGAGGGTCGGTATAATTCGGCTTAATATCTTTGCCCAGCAATTCGTTAATCATATCGATAATCGTATTGACAGTTATAGCTTCACCACAGGCGATATTTATGACCTCGCCTTTTGTTTGTTTGGCTCTTACGGCAAGCAAATTGGCCTCGACAACGTTGTCAACATACGTAAAATCCCGGCTCTGCTCGCCATCGCCGTAAATAGTCGGTGGCTCATCTTTCAATATGGCTGTAACAAAAGCCGGTATGGCGGCTGCATATTGACTTGCCGGGTCCTGCTGTGGGCCGAAGACGTTGAAGTACCGCAGTGAAATAGTCTCAAGGCCAAAGACCTCATAGAACACCGAGCAGTAATATTCACCGACGAGCTTAGCGGCCGCATACGGTGAAAGCGGCATAGGCGTCATCGTTTCGACCTTCGGTAGAGTCGGCGTATCGCCATAAGCTGAGGAGCTTGCGGCAAAGACAAATCGCTTTATACCGGCATCGCGGGCAGCCAAAAGAAGTGTGAAGGTCGCATCGACGCAGTGCTTGTGCGTAGCGGCAGGGTCATCAACGCTGCGCGGGACCGAGGGTAACGCCCCCTGGTGCAAAACGACATCGATATCTTTCATGGCCGATTGGGCGACCTCCGCATCGCCCATATCGGCCTGGATAAAATCGACTTTGTCTATGATAGAGGCAAGGTTGCTTTTTTTGCCCGTGAGCAGATTGTCAACAACTCTTACAAAGCAGCCTTGCGAGATGAGCTCTTTGCAGATATTCGAACCAATAAAACCGGCTCCGCCAGTTATCAAAAATTTCTCCATAAAATAAGCCTCTTATAAAAAAGCCTGCATACAGTTTTAAGCACACGCCAAGTTCAATTATAATAACGCAAAGCTTAATAGTATTCACTATTTAGTATCTGTTGGGGAAAACAAAAACTGACTATGTCACCCCTGCGAAACCTGTCCTGAGCGAAGTCGAAGGAGCAAGGGTCCAGAGCGAAAAAGCTGGATTCCCGCTTTCGCGGGAATGACAAATACTGTTTCCGCAACAAGAACTATTTAACGGAGTCTGTAACATTTAGGGATTTAGGTCAGGCCGGCGGCAAGTGCGGCCTTTCTGGCCTTCTTGGCCTTCTTCTCATATTTCCGGTACGACTTGTATTGCTCGTGGAAATATCCTCCCTTCATAGACCTTACGGCAAAGAGCACACAGCCGATTATTTTAGCATTTACCTCTTCGAATTCTCGAATAGTTCTCTGGGCAGCGCCCCTGCTTGTAACGGCGGCGTTGAATACCAGGATTGTTGTATCAACGAGTCGTGCTAATACCTTTGCATCACTAACCAGCAAAACGGGCGGCCCATCAATTATAATGTGGTCGTAGTTGTTACGCTGCTGGCCAAGCAGCTCTTCCATCCGTGGATTGCCGAGCAACTCCGCCGGATTAGCAGGCAATGGCCCACAATCGATTATGTCAAGGCCCTCTATGCCACCGGGTCTTACTGCTTCGTGGTAACCGCACTGGTTCATCAGCACACTGCTCAATCCAAAATCAAAGCCCTCGGCTCCAAGTTTATCTTCGAGCTCATCGGTCATTATCTTTGGAAACAGTCTTTGTAAACTGGGCTGTCTGAAATTGGCATCTATCAGCAGCACTTTTTTATCCGCAGCAACAAAGGTAGTTGCAAGATTAACCGCCACTGAAGTATTGCCGTCCCCTGCCATACCGCTGCTTACAAGCAAAGTCTTCAAAGACTCAGCCGTGCCGGATAGCTTCAAGTTCGCCCGACATCGCCTGTAGGACTCGCTTATAACAGAATAAGGCGCCTTGCGAACAGCATGATAAAGCTCAATGCGGCGAACCTGACCATCTTCAGATGTATCGGGGATAACACCCAAAAGGGGAATATGCAGATACTTGGCGACATCGCTCGGTGTCCGCACCAGGTCGTTAGCCAATTCAACAAGGAAGGCAAATCCTACACCAAGCATAAAGCCCAACATCGTTCCACCTGGGAACCAAAGGTACCACTGGCGGGAGAACACCATTTCCAGCGGTATCGGAGCAAGTCCAACAGCCTGCACCTTAGGTGTCTCCGGGGCATCATGCATCATCTTCAATTTCTCAACCTGCTCTTTGATTGAGTCAAGCATTACGATTCGCTCATCTCTTATCTTCAGCCGCTGTTCATACTGGACACGGGCTTTATCAAGCTCTTCTTTCTTGGCTTCGGCTTCCTCTCGCAGTTTTTCCAGCTGCTCGAATCTTTCCTGCAATACATGCAAGCCATCGCGTGCATTTTCGAGATTCGCCCTGCGGGTCTGTTCTGCGATTTCAGCTTTCCTGAGCTCTCTTCTTTTCCTGATTTCTTCTATCTGCTCCCTTATTCGGCGCACATCTCTGTGATTTTCACCAAACTTTGTGAGTCTGCCTGAGAGCTGGGCCTCCTGAAAGACAAGCTGCTGAGCAAGCGTAATCATAACGGGGTCTCTCTCTATCACATATTCAATCTGCTCAGTAATAGGCCCTGTCGCCAAATCCTTAAGATTTGCTATGTCGGCGCTAAGCTGTCTTATCGCTAATTCAAGGCTGTTTTTCTCAAGCTCCAAATTGTTCAACTTTAGTGTTATTGTGTGCTGGAAATTACGCCCCACAGGCATAGCAAGGTCAGTTATGCCCCATCTCTCGCGGACCTCATCCAGGCTTCTGTCGGCATCATTCAACTCTGCCTGAACTCGGTCTCGCCGGTCTTCAAGCATTACCAGCTCGGCGTTTACTTTTCCTCTTTCTACGGTTCCCTGCCTGGCAAGAAACAAACGCACCATCTCGTTAACTATGTCCGCTGCTTCTCTGCCATCACGACAGGTCATCGAGACCTCAACAAACTCAGCATCTCTGTGGGCGTAAGCACCAAAATATCTGTCCAAATACTTAACGGCTTTTCTAATGCTCCTGTCTCTGCGCTCAAACCACCTGGTCTTTTTGACTACGTCACTCTCAAGCAAGTCCTGCAGAGTTCTCTGCTGTTTTATAAGATTAGCTATTGACTGGCGATAACCGTATAGAATATCCTTCGGCGTCTGAGGTGCAGTGATGTCCATAGGGTCTGTTTCTACCGGTGGAAGGACCTGAATATAGGTCGTGGCGGTATATCTTGGAAGATATTTCTGTAAAAGATACCAGCCGGTGCCGCCGGCTGTCACCCCCAATATAGTCAGAAAAATTATCAGAAATATGTGCCTGCGCAATATCCCCAGCGCCTCTTTCGGCGTCATTGAGGCAGTCGCCGGGAGCCTCGGCCCAGCCGGCCCTGTTATTCTATTTGATGGGTTCCCGCCTTGCGGGGTCCCTGCTATTGGTCTTGCTTCGGCCATTCTGTTCTCTACCCGGAATCAACCAATAAAGCAATTGCTATGGCCAGTAGTCAGCAGTTAATTAACCACTCACCAATTAACCACTCACGTAAGGCATCACGGCGAAAGCCGCTCAATAGCCTTGTGTATTCGCTGCTCAGCTTCCTGTGACAACTTGCCTACCCCTATTTCCAACGCTTGTTTATAAGCAGCGAGCGCCTCATCTTTTGCCCCGAGCTCTTCTTTTATCATTCCTTTATGCTCATACACCTCCGAAGGTACGAGAATATCATTCTGCTGATATTGCTGCAACGCGGCTGCCAAAAATTCGGCGGCCTGCGAATTATCACCTCTTTTATGCAGTACATAAGCATAAGTATCCAGAATGCCGGGATTATTCGGCTGCGCATCAAGTGCGCGTTTGGCATATCGGAGGGCTTCCGGGAGCCCTTCATTATTTTCAGCAAGCAAATATGCTAAATCGTTTAGAATACTCGTATTATTCGGCATTTTGGTCAGCAGACTTTTGTAAACTGTAATAGCGGTCCTGAGATAATTTTTATCGGAACTTTTCTTATAGGCGAGAATCAAAATGGAGGCTTTTCTCCGTATATAATTAACCCTGTGTGTACTCCCAGCCTCAGCCAGCTTAATGCATTTATCAATGTATTCTATGGCTTTGTCATACTCTTTGTTAATCTCCGCCAAGCTAAACATAGCGAAATTGGCAGCGAGTGAATCAGGTTTTGTTTCGAGCTTTTGCCTGCAATACTTCAAAACTTCATCAGGTCCAAGCATCAAGAACATTCTCAGCAGAACTTCAGAGGCAAGCGTCTCATTTTCCCCCGCTTTATCAACAGATTTTCGACAATATTCTACTGCGGATGTTCTATCGCCGAGCTTCAGCTTCGCCTGAGCCATTCGTAAATATGCTATGGGCGCAATACTGCTATCGACATATTTACTGCACTCTTCAAAGACCTTGTCCAGCTTCCGGGGATCCCAATTTGCTGTGTTTGGTTCCCCTGCCCCTAAGAGTAGTGCTTTCAAATACCCATCGAACGCTGTAACGTACAGCACATCCTGTACTTCGTTTATTTCATCCTCGGCCAGATGTGCTTGATGCCTGAGCAGACAAGCTTTTTGATATAATTGCTCGGCTTTGTCGAATTCACCTTCCTTAACAGCAAATGCACCCGCTTGATTAAGCCACCGTACGCTGTCCGGAAATTCCTCAAGTGTGTCTTTGTAGAATCTCTTCAATGCTTCTTTTCTGTCGAGCTGCAAGTAAATGCGCTCAAGCAATAACCTAACTTCAGGAGGAGCACCGGGTGCGTTTATTGTAACCTTAAGCTCCGTGATAGCATCCTCATATCGCCCGGCGCCCATATAAGCCTTGGCCAGAGAAATCCGGGTAACAGGCTCATCTGACAATAATTTGCTTTCTCTAAAGTCGCTGATTGCCTTGCCATAATCTGCGAGGAAGAAATTAATCTCACCTCTTAATCGCCATGCCGCCGCGTTGTTCTGATTGGTCTGGAGATTTTTATTCGTTAACTCCAAAGCTTTTTCCAGTTGTCCCTGCCTCATCAGCAGCCAGGCCTCAAGCAGAAGTATTCTTTTTTCATTAGGATACTTTTCCTTAAAGCTCTGTAACTTGTATTCAGCTTCCTTGATAAGGCCCACTCTAAGAAAAGCCTCAATTTGAATAAGATTGTTTTCTACAGACCCATCAAGCGCTACAAGCTCCTCGGAATATTTCTTTACAGCCTCTCTGTCGTTGGTTTTTTCGGCAACAAGCAACAGGCCTTGGAGGACAACGCTGTCTTTAGTGCCCTCTTTGTATAACTGCTCCAGGACCTTCCTGGCATCGTCGTATTGGCCTCGCTGAAAATAATGGTCCCAAAGTAATTTCTCGTCTTGCGATTCCTGTAATAGCGCCTTAGCCTTTTCATTCTGTCCCCTGGCACGAAAGTATTGTGCATAGTGATAGAGCATTAGCTTGTCGCGGGGGTTTATTTTCTTAGCCTGCTCGAAAGCAGAAACAGCAATACCAAACAGCGCTTCCTTAAGCTGCGGATTGGTTTCTTTCACAGCCACATCTGTTGCCAGTTGCCCGAGCAGTAGAGCATTTTCCATATTAGGGGCGGCCCTTTGCAGGTCCTGGCGAATCGCGACCGCCCTCAACGGCTCTGTTGGGGCTATATACTCAGCGTAAAGACCAAGTAACGCCAAATCACCGGGATTCAGTGCGATTGCTCTTTCCAAAGCAGTCCTGACCTCGACTATCTGGGCCGAAGAGACACTATCACCGAGCTTTTGATTTCGACGGTATAACACGTTCGCCGATGCTTTTGCAACAATTCCATCGAGAGGATTCAAAGATGCGGCTTTTCGAATGTCCTCCATAGATGCATGCTCGTTTCCAAGAGAAGAATTGATATCGCTTCTGAGCATATAAGCGTATGAAAATACAGGCCTTTGCCTCAAACATTCATCAATTTTTGCCAATGCATCTTCGAATTCACCTTTAGCCATAGCCAGGCGGGTTGCAAAAATCAGGCCCTGACAGTTATCGAGGTTTTCACGGCGGGTCGTCTCCGTGATTTTTTCCGCCAGCTTCCAGTCTTTCGTCGATAGTGCTATATCCAAAAGATGGCTCGCAGCAAATTTCATTTGCTCAAAAGCCGGACCCTCGGATACACCCCGCCCATCCGATGGGCGGGGTTGCGAAGTTCCTATTTCAATGGCCCGGTTTAACTGGCGAGTTGCTTTTTCCGGCTCATTGTAACCTCGATAAAATATTCCAAGCTGCGTGGCGCGGCGAATCGGGTCAGCGATACTCAAAAGAACCTGCTCTTCTATTTCCTTTCGCCTTTGTTGTGAAATCTTTGCCGGCTCAGGTTCAGAGAGTATCTGCTTATAAACCAGCACTGCCGCATTATCCGGAAAATATTCCAAAAATCGGTTGACTAAACTTTTAGCCCGGCTCGCCTGGCCTTGCGATATGTAATTTCTGCAAACACCAATGACAGAAGCTGGGTCAACAGAATTTGGCTCTATCGCCAGGAGTTTTCCTAACAGTTCTGCCTCAAGCTGCTGGTGGCTTTTCAATTCTTCTCTCAAGAGCTGAATATCGGCTGTCAATTCTACAGGCTCTTTTTCTTCGGGTCCGGTTTGCTCCAGAATAAGGCCTGAACTTTCCCGTATTTCTTTTTGCGCCATCGTCAGTTGAATTTGCCGAATCCTGGCCTGCGCCAGAACCAGCCTGAGTTTAATTGTATTAGGGTCATCATCAGGTCTGTTTGCCAATTCCTTTTCAGCGTCATCAAACTGCTTCGCGCCAATATAACTCTTGATACGAAGCTCCTGGCTTCTCTCATTGGAACCGAAATACTCTTCAAAAGCATTTATGGTCTGTATGGCGTCCGACCACTGATTGAACTCCAAAATAACATCAATATAATCCAAATGCGCTTCGGGTTTGATCTGGCCAATTCCCGAATTGAGCGCACTTATCAGAAATTCTCTGACCGCTCCAATTTCATAAGTGGCCTTAAAAATCTTCGCAAGAGTGTACGAAAGCTGCGCAAATTGTGGTTCAGTGGGCCAGGGTGGTTCAGGTGGTTTAAGTGCTTTAAGTTTTTCGTAAGCTTCATATAACTTTCTGATGGCGTCTTCTCTATTGCCCCTTGCAAGCTCAAGCATTCCTCTCCATTTAATAACCAGCGGCTCTTCACCACTGCCGGAAATCTGCTCGATTTCGTGCACAGCCTGCTCAGCACCCCTCAGCAAAAGGTCGGTCTGCGCCTGGCTCTGCGGCTCACAAGGCTCAAGTATCTGCTCGATGTAACAATTTGCAAGAAAAGCATACAGAATAAATCTGTTATTTATCTTAGCCTGACGTCGTGGACCGGGTGCATCCTGCGCATCCGGCAAAGTCAGTGCGTTCTGTGCTGTTTCTATTGCTTTTTCCACCTGCTGCTTTTGCCTGTAAACAGCAAACCTGCGATAGTGCAAATTAGCCGCATTTATTGCATAAGCTACATTATTCCCGTCCAATCTAATCGCCTGTTCAATAGCTTCAATAGCCTTATCAAGATTTTCGGGTACCAGCCGAGGACCTGAATAGGCCGAATAGACTGAATAGAATTGAGAAATTGCAGCAAATGCCTCTGCACTGGAGCCAAAGTTGCGCACAAGCGACAAGTACTCCGGTTCGAGTGCTCGAATACGCTCATGCACCTCCTCAGGGCTGCTGCTTTTAGCAAGCATAAGCTTCAGTGCCAGAAGATTAATGTGTGCCTTTGGCTCGGTCCCTGCAATCCGAACTGCCTGCTCCAAAAGCGCCGTTGCCTGCTTTGTAGCCTTGTCTCTTTCCTCAAGGTTACCTCGTGAAGCGAAAAGTTCCCCTCTTGTGACGGCTGCCCTCGCCAAATACCAATAGGCATCGATATTATTTGGCTCAAACTCCTGGACTTTCTTCAAATCATCGACTGCCTGAGCAAGCGATTCGTCCCTGTTAGTTACTGCTCCCAGAGATGCCATTTCAAGAACGGCTCTGCCGCTGATCAGATATAGATACGGCCCCAGGAATTGCTGAGCAGTCTCTTTTTGTTCTGTCTCAAAGACATCCCATCTGGCCGTATCTTCCATAAGCAGGTCTGCATTCTCTGCCACTTTCAAAAATTCTAACGCCTGCTTGTGCACCTCTTGCCAAATTCGACCTGCATTGCCGACAGACATTAGACGTGCACCGCTATCAGCCATTATGTAAATGTACTTCAACCGGCCGTATCGAGCTTTTACATTGTTCGGGTCTATCCTTATTATTTCGTCCCAGCATCCTAATGCAAAGGGCCATTCCTGAATTTCGAGGTACATATCCACCATTTTGAAAAGTATCTCTTCTCTGAGCGGGTCGGTCTTTGCACTCACATATGCACTGCGAAAACTGCTTTGGGCCCTGTCATAGTTTTGTTGTTTTATTTGTTCATCCGTCGCCTGACGTGCCGCTGTTAGGGCGGCCTCGGCGTCTTTGATAAATTCTTCCGGGTCTCTGCCCAATTGCAGAATTACCAAAATGGCCACCAAGACAACAACTACAAAAATCACCGAGCCTATCAGTGCAACTTTTTTGTTTAACCTCCTGTTTGCCATAAATTAACCTCGTATATTGGTGAGTGGTTAATTGGTGAGTGGTTAATTGGCTAATTGGTGAGCACTCAACTCACTACTCACTACTCACTTTTTTGTTTTCGCGTACCACGCTTTACTCTTCCCAGTCGGGCCAGTGCTTTGTTTCTAAAATAGGTAAAATCACTGCCAGAAGCTTTTCGCCCGCTTTAACTGCCTGCTCTTTGTTTGGTGGAATCAACGTCTGGTTAAAAACCAGCTCAACCTTGCAAAAATACGAAGATTTGCAGAAAAGGTTCTTATTCAAAGTTATTCGAGCTTCTTCTCTGGAAGCCGCATAATCTTCATTGACCTTAAATAAGTACAAAACCGGGAACTTTCCACCCCTCTGCCAGAGATTAGCTTTTGTACTGCCAAAGACAAGATGTTTTCCCTGGATTTTTTTATCAAAACCGGCATTGTTGTTTATTCCCAACGTTACCCTATCGGATGCCAATCTCTGAAAGCCTCCGCCCGTATAGCATTCTTCCGGCACGTGCGGCACCCTGTCAGGGAGCTGGTAATAAGTAATAAACAACATACATTTCTCAACAGCACTATTAGCTGCCGCATCGGTGTCTTCAAGAATCCACTGAATGTAATCTTGGGTCCCTAATGCTTTGACTATTTCCTCATTCTCTATTTTGAGCTTTGATATTACTTTGTAAGGGCCTAAATCATTTTCGTCCAAAAGGTCCAAAGATTTCTTCAACGGCAGTGGCTCCTTCTTTAGATATACACCAAAACTTTTTATGGCTATTGACATGCCAGCCCCGGCTGTTGCAAGCACCGTTGCACATATCAAAAAGGCCGGCTGCAAATAAACTCGTATATTGTATCTCATAATCTGTTTTGACCTGTGTATTCTGTGTTTTCACATCACGTATCATCCTGCTGTGGCTTCGTCCTTCGCCGAGACGAGTGCCCGCCGGGCTGCGTCGGACTTCGCCCCAATGAGCGAACCACAATATCCTCTTCAATAAGCAAACTCGACATAAACCACGCAAGAAAACCATATAAGCCAAATGCCAACGGCAGCATCGCTAATCCAAGCGTGTCATGATAGATGCCCTGAGTGTACTTAGGATGTATCAACACATAAATAAAACCGGTAACTGTAACTCGCACAATATTACAGAATATCGCGATGGGTATCGTGCTGACCAATAGGACAAGTCTCTGCCATATGGGCCGATGGTGCAAATATGCCATAGCAACGCCCAAAGCCAAGAAGGCCATCAGCAGGCGCATTCCACTGCAGGCCTCGGCCACATCAAGCGAAGGCTCCAGATATTGGCCCTTATAAATCACGTCTATCACCACGCCGCTGACAGTGGCTTGCATCCCACCAACCAGATTAAGCAGTGTAGTTGCTGCAGTAGCAGCAAGACGTTGCATCGGCATAGTTAGACTAACATAGTATCTGTGTGGCAACGGCACAGCAAAAATTAAAAAAGCGATTGGCAGCCACATATATTTGACCAAACGCCACCCACCCAAAAACAATACAACCGCGCCAAGTGTCGCTATCATGCCAATAGGCCTTAGGTATCCGTATTGGAGGTGAACGATGTTAAAAGGATAGAACAAAATCCCGCAAATCAGAAAAAACAAGCCGAGATAGTTTGGCTTCAGCTCACCATCCTGAGCGGAGCGAAGAATCTCTTCCTTACGCTGATTGATAAAGTATAAACTGAATATTGGGATTAGAAAACCGTGCGACCAGCTGCTATCAGTGAGCCATCCGAGGACGATTGTCTGAATCTCATTGCGAAAAAGATAGCAAAACAGTGTTCCTATTATCAATATTCTAATGTAATTATGCAGCCCGAGCTCGCGCCACTGTTGTTTTTGACGCGGAGCACCTATTTGTTGTGTTTGGGTTCCCATTTTGCAACTCTTTGCGAAATCAGGTACCTCTGCAATAGAAGAGGTGAAGTTGTCCACCATAGTGTAAACTAACAGCTAAAAACCAAAAAGCAGAACTGTGGAGTTCCATCGTTCTGCGGTTTTCGCCCTACACCTTTATTAGAACCAGCTGGGGAAAGGCCTGCTTGTGTAGAAATCTCTATCCGCAAAATTACGGTCGTAAACAAAACCAAAGCCGTAAGTGGCCCTGAAAGCATTTCGCAGAATCGCGCGCCATCTGGAGGTTGGGTGTGTGCCGACATTGATTAAATCATTCGGCTTTATAAAGAAGTCCGGCTGCTCACCGCTGGTGATCTTATCCAAATCCACCATTACTATTTCTTCTTTCTTCCTGCCGATCCTTCGTACCACTTCACAGCGCCTCGGCCAGGCCAAAGGTCCCAAGCCGCCCGCAGCAGCAATAGCCATCTTCAAAGTCATTGGTCGGCCCGTTATAGGAATGTACCCAGTACGGTTGACATTACCCATTATGCAAAATTCGCCAACAATATCAACAGGTACATGAATAGTATCACCGGGCTTTATCACGATATTATATCGGCTGTCACCTGCAAGCAGCTTGTCGGCCGGAATCCTTATAAGACGAGTCCCGGCACCGGGCTCACGTTCCAAAGCCGCCGGCGCCTGCTCTTCGAAGGGACTAAAAGGTTTCTCTCCAGGTTCAATTTTAATATCCGGTCTTACCGGCTCTATCGGTTTTGGTGGCTGTGGCATACCGACTTGAATAGGAATCCATTTGCCGTTCCGGAAAATCCACTCAATATGACCTGTTTGTTCTTTTTCTTCTGTCGGCTTCGGTGGAGCGGTTTGATCAGGAACAGAAACCCACTTGCCGTTCTGGAAAATCCGCTTAATACGCCCGGGTTCCTCTCTATCCAACGGCTCTCTTATCAGCTTCGGTGCAGCAGGTATAGGTAATGAAGCCGGTGCTTCCCGATGATTTATTCGCTCATCTACCCTCTCTTTCAAACGAACCAGCTCCCTGAACGTCTCCAGTGCGTTTTCGACATCTATTCGCTCATTTAACCACCTCTGTTCACGACGAGAACGCTCGTCCAACGTTTTCAATATGTCTGTGACACTTACCGGCTCATCCCTCGTATCTGGAGCAGCCAACATAGTGGATGATTTCTTTGTACCTTGTGTATTTATCCCGCTGGGTGTGCGATTGCTCGGCCATTCAAAAGCTTTCGGTATTCCAGCCTCCTCCCAATCCCTTACCATCTCAGACGAAGATATAACCACTTTACTCTCAGGCCATTGATATTCTCCACGAGGTGGGAACCCGGCACGCCGGGGCTGTATATTGTACGACGTCCTGGCAGTCTCAGGCTCAATAACCTCCAGCTCAAGCCCATCAAAACCCTGTTTAAAGGGCTCATATCCTTTTTCCCTTTCGTCCCCAACAAAACGTGAAACATAAATATAGCTTACATTAAACTGTCTTGGTCCACCTGCTGTCGCAAGCGCATCGGTCAGCCTGAAATCATATCTTGGAATAGAGTACCTGCCCGGAAGAGGCACGCCGTCACCTAATATCGAAAACGCCCGCTGCTGGGAGCCGGCTAAAGCGACGATAACCGACGGATTCTTCAATATGCCCGGAGAAAGAATTTGCTTTATCTCTTCTTCAAGCTGTGTTTCTGTCAATCCCGCCGCCTTTACTACGCCGACCTCTGGTATGGATATCCTGCCGGTCTCGGTAACAACATAATTATTTACAAATTGAATACCCTCTTGAAGTAGTTCGAAGATAGCTACACTGATAATGTCACCTGCCCTGAACGCATAGTCAGACTCCATCGCTACAGTATCTATGGGCAACGGCTCTTCGGCATCCTCCCAGGCCACCGGCGCCTCCTCAGCCACTCCCAGCGAATCCAGAATTACATTGACTGCAGGAACAGGACGGAATCTGCCTACCTGTGTTGGGTCAAAAAATTTACTGCCACAACCGGATGAAAGTGACAAAAAAAGTAGTAGAATGCAGAAGACAGAAGTCGGAAGTCGGAGGTCAGAAGTCTGACTTCTGCCCTCTGTCCTCTGACTTCTGTCCCCTGTCCTCTGACTTCTGTCCATAGCAGCAAACTTCCAAAAATATCGAGCTTTTCTCTGTCCTAAACCCCTGAACCGCAAAAAACACACCTTAACTCGATGAAATTTATCGGTTTAATGCCTTGCTCGCTTAACTTTTTTTAACTCTTGTAAAGGCAATCTACCAGAGGTAATTATTGAAATTTCAGGCTGTATTCATATATCTCCAAAAACACTAACTTCCTATGACTTAAGCACGATTAAATAAAGACTCCATGAGAAGACTTTGGTGCTATGCTTATCACAACTATAAGTTCACAAAGAACTTATGAAACCAAATAATTCTATGACATAACCACCGGCATGCTGCTCGCTTATAAAAAAATCCCTAATAATTCATTTACACCCTAAGAATGCAAAGTTTGTTCAGAGCCGCCCCCTTATTCGGGGCCGATAATCCCTGCAATACCAATATAGACAAAAAGACCGTTCCGATAGAAAATTTTTGTGGACACCGATAAAAATTGTGTCACGCACCAATTGAGCTCTGGCTCACGCATAATTCGTGCGGAATGAGCTTTTCTGGTTCGGTCTTATCGTCAGCAAAGTATCCTGTGCTGACATATCGCTGGTATTGTCGTAATCTACAGTTATTTGTTTTTTAATTTTGTTAACTTTTTTTGTAATTTTCCGATAGAATAAGCGTTATATATATCGTAAGCACAGTCTAAGATTTGTAAGAAACTAATTTACTGGCGTTAACTTATGGAGGCCTAAAAAATGTTTAATTCAAGATGTTTGAGAAATGCTGCTTCAATAGGATTATTGGTTCTGCTCATCCTTGCCACAGAACTGCAAGCGCAAAGTTCGGCAAAGCCCGCAGATGACACGCTGTTGAAGATGATACCGGCCGACAGTCTGTTTTGCATACGGGTGAATAATTTTGAATATACTTTAAATCAAATAGACCAGTTCTTAGCCGGCGTCTCGCCTATGCCTATGGGGCTCTCGATACTGGCTCGAACACAATTAGCCAATGTGTTAGGCAGTCCGGAGCTAAATGGCGTAAATATGAACGGAAGTTTTGTGATATTTGGCGCAATTCCACCCGGCGAACCGACACAAACTA
>Ga0209636_10002402_pt1 | contig 19053 bp, 14 predicted proteins | sample DeeMarSWOR152_54_FD_187464 | JGI IMG/M metagenome (GOLD analysis project Ga0209636, IMG submission 187464) | Marine sediment microbial communities from White Oak River estuary, North Carolina - WOR-1-52-54 (SPAdes) (version 2) | ecosystem: Environmental > Aquatic > Marine > Intertidal zone >... | reverse complement strand
TTTTGGATTTTTTGATCTTCTTTCTCGTTGAAAACGCCAGATCGTTTCAGCACATCATAGGCCCTGATAAACCGCATGACTGTAAAAAAATCAGGCAGCACAGGGACCATTTCCTCATAGTCTGGACGCTTCTCTCTGGCCCATTCAGGATAAGCGGATCGAAAATCGGCATAAGTGAGCAGGATCTTTTTTGCTCGATCGGCATATTTTGGCCTGTTTTCTTGTCCATTCAGGTAGGCATAGATGACAGCCATTTCTAGTAGTCCACCTGGGGGACGATAGCCAAACACGCTCTCAGGATCGAAACCTTCTTTCCAGCGCATGATCACGTCATTGGAGTTTTCCCAAGTCCAATCCGCGGCCTTTTGTGCATAATCCAGGTATTGGGCGCGGGTAACAGCCTCAATAGCAAATCCATGATGAGGAAAGGGAAAGAAAAAACTCGTAGCAAGAGAAATGCAGAATATTGAACTCCATTTGATCTTAAACAATGACATCATTTCCCTCCATTTTATTGGTATTCTATTACAAGTGCGTTGTGTGAATCCAATCGAAATCTCATTTTTTTCCCTTTTATGGGCGTTTTTGATATATCATAACAAAACTGAGAATTCATTTAAGGAAAGAGGAAGGCTGTCATGAACGTTACAAATTTGGAACTTTCTCCTGAAATGATGCACAGAATGGGGGAGGCGGTTTTGGAAGCCATCATCGATCACATCAGGAGCTTACCGGATGCCCCCTGTTCCAACTTGGATGAATATCCTCGAGTTGCCGATTCCTTGTTGGATCCTCCTCCGGAGAAGGGATGTGACTTTGAGACCCTTCTCGATTTTTTAATGAAAAGAGTCATCCCTGCATCTATCACCCATCCCCATCCCTCTTTTATGGGGTACATACCAGGAGGTGGGCTTTATCCCTCTGCGATTGCTGATTTTATCGCTGCAGCGACGAATCGGTATGTGGGGGTATGGTTTGCAGCACCGGCTTGTGCCCGTTTGGAACATGCTGTGTTGAACTGGTTCACGCAGTGGATGGATTATCCTAATTCTACCAGGGGAATCTTGACATCTGGCGGATCATTGGCGAATTTCAGCGCTGTTGTCACAGCAAGAAAACATCTTCTCGGTGACGATCTGCGAAGCGGGACAATGTATATGTCTAATCAGACCCATCATTGTGTGGCAAAGGCTGCGGAGTTGGCCGGAATCCCCGGGAGAAATATAAGGATGTTGAAAGTTGAGAGGAATTTTCGTGCTGTTCCTGATGAATTTGAAAGAGCGATAACGAAAGATCTTGACCTGGGCCTGAAGCCTTTTCTGTTGGTTGGGAATGCTGGGACAACGAATACAGGAGCCGTGGATCCCCTTATTGAAATGAGCGAGGTCGCAAAAAAGTATGGACTCTGGTATCACATTGATGCGGCTTACGGTGGCTTCTTCAAGCTCTGCGAGGAAGGCAAGCGAGTTCTCAAAGGACTCGAAAACTCAGATTCAGTTGTTCTCGATCCGCATAAGGGACTTTTTGTTCCCTATGGCACAGGAAGTCTTCTGGTAAAGCAAGGGGAGCTTTTGCGGCGTGCGCATGTTATGGCCGCAGATTACATCCAGGACCACCCTGTGCCCGAAGGAGAGTTAGATGCCGCAGATCATTCTCCTGAACTCTCCCGATCATTCAGAGGATTGCGCGTATGGCTTCCGCTCAAATTTTTTGGTGTCCAGGCCTTCCGGGAAAACCTTTCTGAGAAACTTCGTTTGACCCAATGGATTTATCAGCGCTTCCTGGAGGAGCCAGGTTTTGAATGTTTATCTGTTCCTGAACTTTCTGCTTTTGCTTTTCGCTATCATCCAGAAAGGGGAGATGTGGATAGATTCAATCGGCAGTTGTTGAAAGCTCTGGTCGCGACCAAAAAACTCTATCTCTCGTCTACCCGGTTAAACGGGAAATTTGCCATTCGGATTTGCATTCTAGGCTTCCGTACGCACAGGCAAGAAGTCAAAAATGCTTTTGAAGTCATAAAAACAACAGCCAAAAAGTTGGAAATGTCAAACTGACTTTATGTTTGCTTAATAAAACGATTTTAGGATCTGTATCCATCCATAGCAAACAGTAGCCGCATGTCGGACGGCTGAATTATAGCTGACTTGGATTCCTAAAAATTGTAAGAATTCTGGATAGCTCATGCTAAAGTAAGCTTGGGGGGAACGCATCGGAAAGTATTGAAGTTTGGCCAAACCCTTCAGGTTCTTCGCTGCGACAAGCCAATTTCTATAAGCATAATCTGAAGTAGTCTGATGGAAACCCGTGTCCATGACTCCAACCGTTTCTCCGGTATTGGGATTCACACGCCACCAGCCTAGACGTGGCTTATTCTCAATCATCAACTGCTTTTCTGGGATAACGACAATGTATCCTGCATCCAGATCCATTTCGATCCGAGCAAGCACATCTTTCGGCCAGTCTTTTTCCGTTAATTTCAATTCTCGTGGATTCCGTATGGAGGTCCACTTGATGTCAAAATCCTTCGATAAGGCCATGAGCTCGCTCGTATTTTCATAAGGTGAAAATTTGGATATCGCAAGATTTTCTACCACAGTATCAACCACTCCCTGGTACAGCCGAGAGGCCGCATCATCCTTTTCTCTTACTCGGATGGCTACATCATTGCTGACGATGTCAAAAATGCGTTGCGATATAAGTCTATCTTCCTTGTCCTCGATAAATCGTGTCCGCAAATTAACGATATTCACAGAATCTAGAAACATATCTCGATTGAGCTGGCTGCAGTCATGTCGCAGCAGCGCCCAACTGTATAAAGGTCCCTGGATTGATTCAATCGCCCCTTGAACGAAGTAAAGAATTTCATCAAAAGTCACAAGCCTGCCTTCCTTTAAATCATTGATCATTATGAGTAAATTTTCATGAAGGCGCTGCATCATCATCCAGCCTATATATTGACTCGATAGCTGGCAAATACTCGGGAGTATCTCAATGTTTGCTAAAAGATTGAATCCTGTTTGGAGTTTTTGTGCATCGCTGATTTGGGGCTTGATAGTTTGACCAGAGGTTCGAGCTGCAGGACCGATTAGATCGAACACCTCCCGTCGAGTAAAACTTGGTGGTCTTCCCGGGATATGAATTTCATATTCGATCCACTCCGCTGCCAGAATTGCTTCCTTTTCTGCCTGCTTTTCTTCTCCAGCTAATGCGCTCAATAGACCCCTGGATACATCTCTCACTCCACCCCTAGTTTCTTTTGAGGGATCCTCGATAATGTCACCTTTTTCGTTGAAGCAAAATTCCGAAATCTGTTCATTTCCAATGCTGAGAATAGGCATCCACTCCCTCTGCTCCAGGACAGTTGTTTTAAAATTCTGGAGAGAATCCGTGCCCCCAGAAAAGTCAATATCCTCAGGCCAATTCATAGGATGATGGTGTAGGACTATCGGTATGCCAAATAACTCAGAAGGGTTCAATAGATGCTCAAGAACCGTATGTTCTTCAATGCCTTTTTCGGTCCATTGCTCAGCGATGATCTTGATTTTTACAATATGAGTGAAATCTTCGTTGATCTCATCTAAGCTGTAGGTTTCATCGGCCTTTGTAATAACAGATCCTCCCTTTCCATCTGGGCTGGACACGTCGAGGTCTAGCCAACCCTCCTCGGAATCTAATTGCACCCACCAGTGGTCCTGTAGAGCATCTCCATCATGCTTTCTCTTAGTCTTGTTCGTGACAAGGAAATCCCCAATCAGACGAACTAACATTTGTGATTGCTCTGCAGCTTGCTGGTACGCGTTTTTTCGTGCCTGCTGAGATTCACGAGATACAGAATCGAGATCAGTCCGTAATTTTGAAGAGTCAATATTCAAAAGTTCGGCAGAACTTTCTATTTGAGGAAAAATGTCCTTGAGTGTATTATTCTTTTGTGGAGCGAAATTTTTAGGTATCGGGATCATTCTTTTCTGCAGTTCTTCAGCCATATTCTCAGTCAAGAGAGCATGTGCTAGTCGAACTCGATATCCAGCAGTTTCCAAAAGTTTCAATAAAAGAAGAGACCGGTCAAGGCTGTTGCCCACTCGATCCATAAGGATCCCGATAGATCCCCGGAGAGAACCGATATAAGAAAGAAGGTAGGTGTTATCTTTCACCCATCGGAAAAGTGCTTCTGGACTCTTGCCCACTTTGTCCACTATCGCTTGATGATCAAAGGTATCAGAAGGGATTTCCTTCGCCGAATCCTCTAGGAGCTGCGTCAGAAATTCCAGCTTGTCAATCAGACGATTGAGCTCTTCGGGGCTTGGAGCTTTCGTTCCAGTCCATTGGGAAAATCTATCCAGTGTCTCTTTTTTTCCCGGCAGCGAAGTCGTCTTACTTATTTCTGTTCCCACTGTTTCCGTGTCTTCGAATCTTTTTTCTGCCTTACAATATGACAAAACAGAAATGGCAAAAACAAGTCCCATTAAGAAAATCAAAGAATACAGAGTCTTCGCCTGATCGTTAAAGTTCTTTTTCATTTGATACCCTCACTGTATCCTAGGCATTTTTTGAGCTTATCTGTTGAGATGAGATTAACATACACAAATTGGCACAGTCAATAGTCAGGATTTAAAGGAAAAAAGAGTAGACAGTTTTCATTTCCGGCGTGGATATGAATATCCTATGATTTGTTTGGAAACAATGAGCACGAATTTGCTTTCCTTGTTGGATGTGAATGTAGTATAAATTAATGAAAAGCGGAAAATAATTACTCTGAAGTATTTATAAACATAAAGATCTTGAGAGAGATAGACTGTTATGGGAATAGAAATCAAGAATACGTACCGATTTTCTGACAACTGTAACGAATTTTTTGATTATCAAGTTATTTACGAATTATCCAAGAGTATTTGGATTACTTTTGAACAATCTTGGTTATTTAGCGATATGGCGGAGGGATAGGCGTTGCATCATCAGAGCAAAAAAGCAGTTTTGGCCGCCCTGTTTGGAAATTTGGGAATCGCCCTATTTAAATTTGTTGCGGCCCTGTTCAGCGGTTCTTCTTCTATGCTCGCCGAAGCGTACCACTCGATGTCCGATACTTTCAATCAGGTTCTGCTCCTTTATGGTTTAAAGGCTAGTAAAAAACCTGCAGATAAAGAACATCCTTTCGGCCATGGGAAAGAACAATTCTTCTGGTCGTTTGTAGTGGCTGTCATGTTGTTTGGAATCGCTGGAATCTTGTCCATCGTGGAGGGGTATCATAAATTCCATCATCCTGAGCCCATCAAACACATCTGGCTGAATTATCTTGCGATTGCTGTGGCAATAGCCTTTGAAAGCATCTCTTTCAGACTCGCTGTTCTTAACATAAGAGAGGAGATGCGAAGGGAAGAACACCGATCATTTTTTGAGGCTCTTAAGCAGAGCAAGGATCCCACCAACCTTACGGTGTTTGTCGAAGATGCCTTAGCTATCACAGGAGTTGTGATCGCTGGACTGGCTATTGCCCTTGTTCATTTCACCCACATCTTGATGATCGATGCGATTGCCTCGGTCGTCATTGGAGTTTTTCTTATGGTTTTTGCCTTGTTTTTGGCTTTTGAGAGCAGGATGCTTCTGGTGGGAGAGGCGGTAACTTCTTATAAAAGACGGAAAATCTTAGAAGCGATGAAGTCCTTTGAAGAGATTGATGGAGTTTTGAATCTGAAAACCATGCATCTCAGCTCAGATGAAGTGCTGGTGGCTTTGGAAATCGACTACAGGGATAACATGACAGTGGCTGATTTAGAAAGAGTCAACTGTGATATCGAGCTGAGAATTCAAGAGATCATCCCCTCTGCGAGAGTGTATCTCGAAGCCAAGAAAAAAGAGTCTTAACAAAACTTATTCGAAAACTTGCTTGAAAATGTCCACAATCTCAAGTGCGTATTCGACTTCGGTGAGAGGAATTCCTTTATCTTGAGCAATGGTGGTGAACCGTCCATCTTTATTGCTGTCAGCAACCACAATGATATAGTCAGCAAAGGGAGCCACAGCATCGATCATACGTTCATTGTCACTGCCTGGTGCTCCTCTGCCAGATGTGCCGGCCGCGTGGACAGCAATGATGAAGATATTTTTTTCTTTGCAGTCGTCAATGATCTTTTTCAAGCGGTTGACTTCATCGTCCACAGTCAAGCCCGAAGCACCCATTCCTTTCAGGCTAGCACCTATGGCAAATATGATGGTTTGGTAAGGCGTGCCTTTGGGATACGTGGCAAGATCTGTGTTCACTTCGACGTGAAATCCCGGAGCTGATTCCTTATCGGCCAATCCGACTCCTGCTTGGATCAATTCCACAGTCGGCACATCACAATAATCGTAGTTCACTCCAGCCTCTTCACAGATGACATTCAGGATTTCCACATCCGCACTCTGTCCAGCAGAGGTAGTGAGAACAGGCAAGTTTGCCTTTGGAATTTCTGTCTCAGCCAGACCTGAAACTGTTGCTAAAAAGAACAGACTGCAAAAAAAGGGAATTATTATCTTTGGCTTATTGATTTTCATTTGAAAGTTACTCCTTTGACTTTAATTATTTTTATTTATGTTTTGAGGTGAAAGTCTCACCTTTGTTCTCTTGCTTCTTCAGGTTTGAGTTGGTTGTATTTGATCAGTTCTCTCAGATACCAGTCGGGAAAATCTAACCGGTTCCGCTCACGGGTTTCGGCATCATAGATCCACAGCTTGTTGTACTTCACCAGAAGGTCATTCCCCAACTTCCACCAAGCATCTATGACCGCGTTGGCATGACTGTTACTGTATTCAGTCAAAAACGCCATGGCCTGGGCTGGATCCTTCTTGTGCAAATCCAGGGCAACTTTATCTATGGTCTCTACCCTCGCCAGGGCTTCTCCTTCCCACTTCTCCTGTGCTTCCCTTACATCCTGTATAGCATGTGAGTAGACGACTTGGGTATGGAAGTCCACATAATCAAACGCCCATCGAGCCGATTTTGGATTGAACACCCAGTGGTCTCCGATTTCGAAAGAATGGGGGATTCGGGTGATACCTGCATACAGAGGCATATAGCAGGAGGTATCCTGGGCCCCGAAACACAGCCACACCATTCCTCCGATGGTGGGGGGCAGCCAACCTCGACACTGGGTTACGGTTACATATTCAGCCCGATTGACACCTATCACACGGGGAGTGTTGTATCTTTGCTCATCGAGTGTGAATCCATAGGGGAGGCGGTTTGGATTGGCAAAAGCTCCTCCCTGGAGTCCACGAGCGGGATTATAAGGTGTATTCTCGTATTTATCCCTCGTCATATCCATAACATCCTTCACTGAAAGCTTTTGTTCTGGTTTGACGGAAAAAGGAAGCTCCATGTTGGGCGTTTCGGGACTGAACTTCTGAGAGGGAGCCACGAGATCGAAAAAACGCCACATCCGAGCCCGGGAACCCTTGGAACTTGCAGCACTCGCTTCAGAAGGAGAATAGGCCTTTTTCCAGTTGAATGGCTCTTCACTTTCTGGATCGTAATATCCTTTATCCACGGCAAAGGAGATGACATTAGGGGAAGCCATGAAATAGTCAGGATTGTTCAGGTCGATCTCTCCGATGCGAGATTCATTCGGACAAACACTGACATGGTCGTCCGGAACTCTCTGGGCGCACCAAATGGCTCCAGGTTTTCCGCTCTCGGGCGTCCATAAAGGACCAACCGGCAAAATCTCGAAGATCCACACTTCATTGGGATCAGCCAATGCCAGCATCTCTCCAGTATCCGTGAAGCCGTAGCCATATTTTTCACCTAAAGAACCCATGATCTTGATAGCTTCTCGAGCGGTTTTGCATCGCTCCATGGCCAGCAGGGTGAGCATGGTGATGTCAAACATGGCTGAGGGGGTGGGATTTCGCATTTCCCTTCGGCATCCAATCGTGGATTCTCCCAAGGCTATTTGTTGATCATTCATGTACCCGAACGCTCCGTGGAGATAAGCGTAGGTATGGGGGACCTGGGGTATTTCAACACCTGTAAAGTCTTTTTTGTAGATCTCCCATTTCAAGCCTTCTGCTGGAGGAAATGTCTTGAACTGGTCGATGTGATATATTTTTCGTGTGGAGCCGGGTTCATAATCAGCTGCTGGGACATACCGCCAGGTCCAATCACACAATCCACAGTCACATGTGTGGGTGGTCATCACCGATCCGTCGACCGAAGCATCCTTTCCCACTATGATGACAGTGCATCCATCCAGTGAATAATCAGAGAGTTCAGCGGAACTGGCGTTCTCCTTTGTCGGAGAAAAAGCCAGGTAGCTCAATACAGCAAGTGCGGCAAACAGGATGCTGATAATCAATAAAAGCTTTTTGTTCTTCACAATAATCCTCCTTTTTACGATGATTTATATAACAATTTCTATCGAGCTATCGTCAGTTCCTTTTCTCTCCATGTGAGATTATCGATATCTTGGATTCTGGATTCAATTCAGGTAGACTCTTGCCTTATCTGCCTTCTCCGGATCGTGGTAATAAGAGCCCACTCCGTTTTTGACTACATCGGCATAATTGGGCACATTTTTGACTACTATCGGTTTCTCTGGAAACTTTTTTGTGAATTGCCGCATCAATTCCAGTATTACCGAAGTGTGCTGACCCACCCGCTTATCCATTGGCCATCCTGTCTCGTCATACGGAACAAACAATTTCCCTTTCTTGGAAAGACTCAGCAAAAAAGGATCTTTTCCATTGAGAAGCAGCTCGACAGTCTTTGGCCCGGTGGGTTGATCGAGAAAAGGAATCGGGGCTTCCAATAGAAACGGCATGGCATCTGAAAAATCTCCTATCTCTCTGTGGGAAAGGCCTCTAAATCCAGAAGGGGAAGGTTCGACATGGTTATCGAATTTCTCTCGTGCCTTGACGGTCAAAGAGGTCATGGTTGCGATTCTCATGGATTTTTCGGGCGCCACGATACAGTTTGTGACGGGAAACATGGTCTCAGCCCCATGCACATCCACAGCAACGTCGACTTTTTCCTCTCTTATGATCTGCATCGCAGCATATGTCACTCTCTCCATCAAAGGGCCATCTGGTCTGCCTGGCCAAGTGCGGTTCGTGTTGCGGGTGTCGATAAAGGAGAGGAGCTGCTTGTCAGGATAGTGGACATAGACATCGGGATCTGGCCACTGGTCTACCCAGGAAGCATCCCGGTTTCCCAACCTGAACTTCTTGCTGCCCCATTCGGTGGGAATCTCGAAGTAGAGAGGATAGCCATCCCCTGGTCGAGTGTTACGGCTGGCACTGTTGTTGAAATTGGGGATGATAATCAGAGTTCCTTTATCCACCACGGCATTTTCAACAAAAATAAGGGCAGCCAGTATTGCACTGGGCTCATTGGCGTGGGTATTGGCCATGAGAAGGACTTTTCCTCCGGGCTCTTTACCCTCCAGGAAAAACACCAGAGTGTCGGCCGTAGTTCCTTTCAGGCCTTTTGAGTAGTCGCTCAGTTTTACGACTTTTGTAACTCTCTCGCCTGCCACTATAGGTATCATGTCGTGTCTGTGTTGATAGAGTTGTATCCCTGCCGCTGTTGTTATCAGAATGACCAAAATAAGAATTATTGATTTTATTATCCACATGCGGGACATACTTATTTCTCCTTATAAAAATAAATAGTCATTGCGGAAAACGAAGCAGATTCCTTTGTTCTGCTCGAAACAGGCTGTGCAATCTCGACATAGTGTTACTTGATTCGTAAAATCCTCAAGATTAATGGAACTGTGACCAGTATGTAAAGGACTATGTCGTTTACACTTTTCTTTTCCCTGATAAAATTCCAGATGAGCATCGCCGCTAAATAGGCACAAATCACATAATATATGATCATGATTAAAGGCATTTATTACCTCCTCTTGTATACTCAATAGCCACAAAAGATTTAGGCTGCGCTTAGGATAATCCTGAGAATTGGAAACATTAAGGTGAATGTGTTTATCATTAAGACGATAAAGATTGCTATAAGGATTATTCGCATAATTAAGTGGATGCGTGCTCTGAAGATTATTTTGAGAATTTTAATGATTAAGATGAATACGAGTATATGGATAATGTATGCCAAAATCAGCATTCCGAGTGTACCTAATTGGGCAGAAAGTGTCCTCCATCTCACCAAAAATTCAAGACGGGTGCTGAAGATGATCCAATGGATTCCCACCTCGGTTATAACAATCCAGGGAATCCAGGTGCTTTTCAGGAAGGACCAGTAAGACTTCTTGTATTCTGAGACCATAACACTGAGTCTTCCTATCAGAGCTGTTGGGGGCAGCCCATCGCCTAAAGGCCAGAGCAAGGTCAGTCCTGCGATAACCACAGTGGCATGAAGGCCTATGGAGTCCAAATACCAGACCAGAGGAATACCGATAACTGCCGCAGCTCCGTACGTTAAAACACCTTCTGATACCGGAATGATTATGATCAAGAGAATGTAGAGCAGGACAAGAGGCATGCTGATAACAGCATAAGATATAAGTCCTCGCACGCCGGTTGCAGTTATGATCTGCTGCAGCATACCCACCACCACTATGGTCGCCAGAAGCGGGAGCAGACGTTTCATCGTTTCCCTAGAGAGGACAAGAATATTGATTTTCTTTGGGCTTACGAAGAAAGCAACCAGAGCGGCGATAACAAATTCAAAAGGCAATCCAAAAATGGGGAGAGAGAAAGGCCAGATGCGGCTGGAGATGATTAATCCGAAAAATACAAGGAAAGGAAGAAGAACTCTCCACCAGCTCATTCTGGCTGGAACTTGGGGCATTTCTTTGAGCACCTCTGTTAGCTCTATTTTTCTTTCTCTTTTCCATCCCAGAAAAAGAACGGTAAAAGTTCCAAGCAAAAGAATAGGAACAGCAAGGGGAAGTTCAAAGCCCACGTAAGGGATGGCCGTACCAGCGCAGGTGATCATGGCCCAGATATTGACTGGAGGTGCGGCTGCACTCAATCCGGCTACGATAAATAGGATAGCTGCAACTCTTTTGAGGGGAATGCCCAGGTAGCGCAGAGCCAGGGCTACTGGGGCTCCTACCACAAGTAAGGAGACACTTCCTGCCCCGGTCAAGGCACCGGGAATGAGGATGATTATCATTAAAAGAAGAAGAGCAATGACTCTTATATTGTAGAAATACTTTATTGTGGCCCTGACAACATAGTCCACTCCTCCTGACTCGCTGACAATGGCCATAAATATGGTAGCTGTAGAAAAGACGAGCATAACATCCAGATAAGTAAAGGATCCTTCGATGAGATGACGGGCGAACTGTCCCAGGGAAGGAGTGCGAACAAAGGCGCCGGCAATGCCCCCAGCCAAGGCTGCAGCGAGCATGCTGAGCTCAACCGATAATTTTTTTAATTTGGCCAGAGCATAAGCAGCGACCATAATAATGAGGATGATTCCAATCTGCAACTGCATGGTGTACGCACAATTTTACATTTGGCCTTCCATCCAAGTCAAGAAAAAAGCAAAAATTGGGATGGAAATTTGTTTGTGCCTTGTGTTAAATAATAAAGAACAGAAGGATCCAGAGCATGACAAAATTTCTACTTTGGCTGATTCTTTTGGTGATCTGCTGGCCACTTGCCCTCATCGCTCTGCTTCTTTATCCGATCGTATGGCTTCTTCTGATTCCATTCCGGCTTATCGGAATCACTGTGGATGCGGTTTTTCAGTTGTTCAAAACTCTCATCACCCTCCCGGTCAGAATCCTGCGAGGTCCGAGGAAGTAACGCCAGCATCAAGCCCATGTGAAGGAGGAAAGAAATGGCACGCATCTCACGAAGGAAATTCCTCAAGTATTCCTCAGCAGGGTTGCTGGGGACGGCCTTTTCCTTTAGTCTGTCGTCCTGCACTCAAGGAGCCGGGAAGAGGCCAAATTTTGTTTTCTTCTTGACCGATGACCAGAGATGGGATGCCATGAGCTGTGCGGGGAATGAGATACTCCGTACTCCGAACATGGATAGGATTGCTGAACAGGGCGTTCGGTTCGAAAATATGTTTGTTACGACATCGCTGTGCGGTCCGAGTCGGGCGTCTTTTCTAACCGGGAAATATGTCCACAATCATGGAGTTCGACTCAATGGCGGGGCCCTCTCCCTGGAACAAAAGACTTTCCCTCAGATTTTGAAGGAAGCTGGATATGAGACAGCTTTTATCGGGAAGTGGCACAACACAGATCTTGGCAGGGGAAGAGGTTTCGACTACACCTTTGGGTTTAAAGGACAGGGAAGATATCATGATCCAGTCATTAGCGAAAATTTTGGGCCTTTTATCGAGTACCAAGGACACGTGACAGATGTGCTAACTGGCCATGCTATAAAGTTCTTGGAGCAAGACCATGAAAGACCCTTCTGTCTTCTTTTGTGGTACAAAGCCCCTCACAGAAGCTGGCTTCCAGCCAAGCGGTTCGAGAGTCTCTACCAAGACACCAAGATACCTGAGCCCCTGACATTTAACGACGACTATGAGGGTAGGCCCGATGCGGTCAAGAATGCAGATATGAAAATCGGTGATTTTGATGATGTCCCAGACTTGGACACATTTCTCAAGAATTATTACCGAACCCTAGTCGGCGTCGATGAGAACGTGGGCCGTGTGTTGGATGTTCTGGAGAGGCTGGGATTTGAGGACAATACAGTTGTTATTTACAGTGGTGATAATGGATTCTTCTTGGGCGAACACCACTTCTTTGATAAACGACTGATGTATGAGCCTTCCATTCGCATTCCCTTGCTGGTGAGATATCCAAAGATGATCCGTCCGGGCACCATAAACCAGAATATGGTGCTGAATGTGGATATTGCTCCCACTATTCTAGATCTCGCAGGCGTCTCTGTACCTGAAGATGTGGACGGAAAAAGTATCAAACCACTCTTGCGGGGAAAAGGCATCCCCTGGAGATCAGAGTTCTTGTACGAATACTATGAGTATCCCGCTGTCCACATGGTTCGAAAGAATCGGGGAATCCGCACCAAACGCTGGAAGTACATCCATTATTTCGAAGATCCCGAAGAATATGAGCTGTATGATATTCAGAACGATCCCCATGAAGTGAATAACCTGTATGGAAATCCTGCTTTTGACGATGTTGTTGAGCAGCTGCGTATGAGGATGGTTGAGCTTAGGCGTGAATTGAAAGATCATGATCTCTAATAAATTGTTTTTGATTTCTTGATAATTTTTACTAACCAGCTTGGCTGGAAATTGATAAATCCTGAATAAAGGAGAAACAATGTCAAACCTCATCACATCTTATTTGAAAAAATTGATAGGATTCATCATCCTTTCGATCTTCCTCTTCTCTGTGTCTGGGATCAAAGCTCAAAGAACAGAGAAACCAGTTCTGCACGGGAGGCATTGGGTGGCCATAACCGGAAAACCGTTGGCAGCTACGGCTGGCGCACTGATTTTTGCCAAAGGCGGAAATGCGGTGGATGCTGCCTGTGCTATGCTGGGAGCAACTTGCACCATGTACGATGTTCTCAGTTGGGGAGGAGAGACCCAGGCACTCATCTACAATCCACACACCAAAAAAGTCATAGGTATAAACGCTTTAGGTGTTGCTCCGACAGGGGCAACCACCGAGTTCTTCAAGGATAAGGGACTCGAGTTCCCACCCAGGTATGGGCCATTAGCGGCTGTAACACCTGGGACACCGGGAGGTTTGCTGGTTATGTTGGCTGAGTTCGGGAGTATGAGCCTCAAGGAAGTTCTTGAGCCCTCCATCCAAATGGCTGATGGATTTCCGGTGGAGAAAGATCTTTCCGATCAAATCGAACGAAACAAGGAGTGGATAAAAAAATGGCCCTATTCGAGAGAAGTCTTGCTTCCCCACTTGGGTGAAGAGAATGAGTCACCCCGTCCGGGAGAAATCTTCTGCCAGCAAGAGCTTCTGAACACACTCAAAAAATTGGTCGAAACTGAGCAAGAAGCATTGGCTGGGGGGAAGACCCGAAAACAAGCCATCTACGCCGCTTATGACCGATTTTATAAGCAGGATATCGCCAGAGAATTTGTTCAAGGATGCCAAGAACAGGGAGGGCTGATCACTATGGAGGACCTGGCTGACTGGAAGGTGCATATAGAAGAGCCGGTGATGACCACATATAAAGGAATCGAAGTCTACAAGCTCACACATTGGGTTCAAGGACCTGTGCTTCTTCAGATGCTGAACATGCTGGAGAATTTCGATCTTCAATCCATGGGCTACAACAGCAGCCGTTATATCCACATTCTTTATCAGGTGATGAATTTAGCTTTTGCGGATCGTGATTTCTATTATGGGGATCCTTATTTTCCTCCCGAAGAGCCGATCCAAGGGTTGCTTTCTAAAGAATACGCCCAGGAACGTGTCAAACTGATAGACTGGGAAAAAAACGCATCTGAAGTTAAGCCAGGCGATCCTTATCCCTTTGAAGGGAAGAAAAATCCTTATCTCAATTTGGTGGAGAATTGGCTGGATGCCTGGAAGGAAAGTTCAGAGCAAGATTCCAATGCAAAGGATGGAATTGAGGAAGTGTTTTCTTCAGGAACCACATCCATTCAAGCTGCGGATAAAGAAGGCTGGGTCGTATCAGTGACGCCGAGCGGAGGATGGATTCCAGCCTGTATTGCCGGTCGAACAGGAATTGGAATGAGCCAGCGGGCCCAGAGTTTCGTGTTGGATGAAGCGAAAAATCCCTATAATGTTGTTGAGCCTGGAAAGAGACCGCGAGCCACCTTGACACCGAGCATGGCCTTGAAAGACGGGAAACCCTTTCTTTCGTTCTCTATTCAAGGAGGAGACACACAAGACCAGAACTGCCTTCAATTTTTTTTGAATATGGTCGAGTTTGGTATGAATGTCCAGCAAGCTTGTGAGGCACCAAACTTTGTGAGCTATCAGATGCACAGCTCTTTCGGCCAACATATTGCTTCTCCAGGAAGGCTTCGGTTGAATGATCAGGTCCCTTTTTGGGTCAGAGGAAAGTTAAGACAGATGGGATACAGGTTGGATACCAGCAAATACACTTCAGGTCCTATGAATGCCGTCTTTATTGACTGGAAACATGGGACTTTCTGGGGAGGATCCAGCAATTACGGCGAAGACTATGGAATTGCCTGGTAGAATACAGCCAGGTCATTTTTTCTTCCAAAAAGAAAATTGTCCTCTAGACAAGACAGTTGAGGAAAGTTTAAAATCGTGGCAAATTTGATAAGGCGAGGTGAAAAACCAAAAGGGAATCAAGAATCCCAGGTATAAATTCATATACATAAGTTTATTTTAAGGAGGTTACTGATGCGAAAAATTTATCATCTGACTGCTCTTGTGGCTCTCATTTTATTTTTCGTTTTAGGCCAGCCATTCGGAGCGCAGAAGGACTACAAGCTGCTGGATCAAGAGACCTTCATGGAGATGGAGACTGTGGGCAGTCCTGACATCTCACCCGATGGTCAGTTGATATTGTTCACCCGGAGTTGGGCGGATAAGATGACCGATCGCTACCAGAGCAATCTTTGGTTCGTGGATATCAAAGGAGAACGGATTCGAGAGTTGACGCATGGAAACTGGACGGATTCTTCACCTGTTTGGTCTCCTTGCGGGACAAAGATTGCTTTTCTTTCTGACAGAGATGGAACGACCCAGATACACGTGATGTGGCTGGATACCAGAGAGGTAGCACAGCTCACCCATCTCGAGCGCACACCGAGTAACCTCAGATGGTCCCCGGATGGAAAACAGCTCGCCTTCACTCAATTTTTGGAAGATACAGAGTCTATTTTGTCTGTGAAACTTCCTAAAAAGCCAAAGGGAGCGAAATGGGCTGAGCCCGCCATTATCATCGATAGGCTGAGCTGGAGAAGAGATGGGCGCGGGCCTGTGCCTAAAGGTTACTCCCATGTTTTTGTTATCGATGCAGAATTGGGGGGTACTCCTAAGCAGGTCACATCAGGTGATTATTCTCACAACGATCCCCAGTGGTCAGCAGACGGGAAATGGATCTATTTCAGTGCTATCCGCAAGCCAGATGCAGAATATCTACACGGCGATTCAGAAATCTATTCTGTAGATCTTGAAACACTGGAAATTAAAACCTTGACCGATCGAAAAGGTCCTGACAGGGGACCGGCTGTTTCGCCTGATGGAAACTGGATTGCCTACACCGGATATGATGACAAGAACTACACCAGCCATCTTTCCAATCTGTATCTTATGGATGCGGAGGGAGAAAAGAAGCGAATGCTAGCAGGAAATCTACCGAATTCTCCTTCGAATATCACGTGGGCTTTTGACGGCAGTGGGGTGTATTATCTGATGCGTGAAAAGGGTGTTTCAAATGTGTATTTTGTTTCTGTAGATGGAAAGATCAACGGGGTTACCAAAGGCATCCATTATCTGTCAGGCCTAAGTCTTTCAAACAATGGACAGGTGGCAGCCACTCGATCAACCTTTTATTCACCCGATTATCTGATTACCTTCAACCTTGATGAGCCTGAAAAAATTGTCAAACTTGTGGACGTGAACGAGGATATATTGTCTAATGTGAAGCTTGGACAGGTGGAAGAATTGTGGTTTAAATCTCCTGATGGCCTCGATCTCCAGGGATGGTTGATCAAACCTGCAGAATTTGAATCCGGCAAAAAATATCCGATGATTCTGTACATCCATGGCGGACCTTGGGCCATGTACTCAGTGGGATTCAGCTGGCCCTGGCAGAATTTTGGAGCTAACGGGTATGCTGTGCTGTATATGAATCCACGGGGAAGCACTGGCTACGGGCAGGACTTTGTCAACGGTATCCAGTTCTCTTATCCGGGTAAGGATGGAGAAGATTTGATAGCAGGGGTTGATGCAGCGATCGCTAAGGGCTTCATTGATGAGGAGAACCTATTTGTCTGTGGGGGAAGCGGAGGAGGAGTCCTCACAGCCTGGCTGGTGGGGCATACGGCCCCAGATAAGTTCAGGGCGGCTGTGTCCATGAGGCCGGTGATCAACTGGCACTCCTTTGTGGGGACGACAGATGGCTCGGATTGGTATCGACAATTTAATAAATTTCCTTGGGAAGATCCAGAGGAATATGCCCTCAGGTCTCCACTTCATTATGTCGCCAACGTCAAAACACCGACCATGGTCATGACAGGAGAGGAGGATCTACGCACTCCCATGGGCCAAAGCGAAGAATATTATCGAGCCTTGAAGATGTTGAAAAAAGACACGCTGTTGGTGAGAATGCCTGGCGAGTATCACGGCTGGAGACGTCCCTCTCACAGACTTCTTCAGCAGCTTTACTTGATGGCCTGGTTCGAAGAACACATGAAAAAGAACTAGTCTAAATTGTGGACATCTAAATTGGGGACAGTATACGGAATCACTTAATTCGATAAGAATTTAGTAATCGAGTATACTATCGCCGAATTATTGGTCCCCGAATTATTGAGCCTATTTTTGGGCTAAAGATTTAAGCACGTTAAAAATAAAATGCCATTCGTGTCATTCATCTATCAATTCGTTATCGGAGGAATCATTTTTTTCCTGGGGATTGTTCTCTCCTGGCAGACTAAGGATTATTCCTGGCAGAAAAAGGAAGACCGAAGAGTTCTGATTTTCATGTTAGGGGGTTTTCTTTTTTACTTGATTTTTCAGCTTCTCTGGCATTTTTCGGCTAAAGGAACGATCTAGATGGAACCAACCACAGTTGTCGGAACCCGCCTCGATTTCTGGGTAGTCATTTTCTATTTCATTGCCATCTTCGGATTTGGCGCTATCTTTGCCAGGTTCACACGATCCACCAAAGATTTCTTTTTTGGAGGGCAGCGGTTTTCCTGGTGGCTGATCAGCTTCAGTTGCGTTGCCTCTGTGGTCGGTTCCTACAGTTTTATCAAGTACTCTGCTGCCGGCTTCCGCTACGGGATGTCTTCATCCATGGCCTATCTGAATGATTGGATCGTGATGAGCTTTTTGCTTCTGGGATGGCTTCCGATTATCTATTTCTCCAGGGTGGGATCTGTGCCCGACTATTTCAGGAAAAGGTTTGATGAACGTACTGCTGTTATGGCTACCATTATCGTCTTGGTTTACATGATCGGCTACATAGGCATAAACCTCTATACCATGGGAGTGGCCCTCAATGCACTGCTGGGAACGGACATTTTTTGGTCTGCTGTGGTTGTGGCGACCATCTGTGCTGTGTATGTGACAGCCGGAGGTCAAACCTCGGTCATCATGACTGACTTGGCCCAGGGAGTTATCCTTTTGATCGCTGGATTTGTCCTCTTTTTCCTGGGACTCAAAGTTCTGGGGGGCTGGGAAGGATTCTGGTCTGGGCTGCCCCTCCTCCACAAACTTCCCTTTGCTCAATTTAGCCAGCCCAAAGAATTTCATTTTGTAGGAATATTTTGGCAGGATGGAGTAGCCAATACCTTTGCCTTGTACATGATGAATCAGGGATTTATCCTGCGCTTTCTAAGCCTAAAAAGTGTGCGTGAGATCAAAAAAACATTTCTCGCCCTGATTCTGGTTTTGATGCCTCTGGCCGCTTTTGCAGTCTCCAATGCAGGATGGTTGGGAAGAGCCATGCACACCCATGGATTGCTGCCAACCAACATCGATCCCGAACAGATTTTTATCCAGGTGGCTGGAAAGGTCTGTGTGCCAGGTCTGTTCGGTTTTGTGATGGCTGCCCTTACCGCAGCTCTCATGTCCACCATTGACACCCTGATCAACGCTGTATCAGCTATCGCTGTCAATGACGTGTACAGACCTCATATCAAAGCTCTTGCTTCGGACAAACATTATCTGGGCGTGGCAAGAGCGATCTCATTGACCTCTGCACTGCTTGGGATCGCTCTAGTTCCTGTATTTGCCTCCTTCAAATCCATCTATCTGGCCCATGGCTCTTTCACGGCCAGCATCACTCCGCCGATGGTGATCACCATTCTCCTCGGGGCCTATTGGAAAAAATTCACCTCCTCGGCTGCCTTTTGGACGCTTTTCGGCGGATCATTACTGGTTGCCCTTTCCATTCTATGGCCTGTCCTCATAACACCCTTCTCCCATG
>Ga0209636_10002401_pt1 | contig 19059 bp, 13 predicted proteins | sample DeeMarSWOR152_54_FD_187464 | JGI IMG/M metagenome (GOLD analysis project Ga0209636, IMG submission 187464) | Marine sediment microbial communities from White Oak River estuary, North Carolina - WOR-1-52-54 (SPAdes) (version 2) | ecosystem: Environmental > Aquatic > Marine > Intertidal zone >... | reverse complement strand
CCGACTATCTTAAAGTGGATGACTTCGAGTCCTACAATGACCTTGAACCCCCTGACCCTGAGAGCAATAGGATATTTCTGACGTGGATAGATGGATACGACACCCCGACAAACGGCTCGCAGGTAGGTTATCTTGATCCACCTTTCTGTGAGCAAACTATCGTTCACAGTGGCAGGCAGTCGATGCCGCTCTTCTACAACAACTCCGGCCCGGCATATTATTCAGAGGCGACCTTGCCGTTGGGTGACACGCGGGATTGGACTGAGGAAGGTGTTGGAGTACTGACGTTGTGGTTTTATGGCGACCCTGCCAATGTTGCTGAGTCGATGTATGTGGCTGTGGCCAATGCTACCAGCCCGACTGCGGTGTTCTACCACCAGAATCCCGATGCAGCGCTGGTAGATGATTGGACGCAGTGGAATATCAATTTGGAAGAGATTAGTAATGCCGGCGTGAGCCTGACCAATGTTGATAGCATTGCTATTGGCTTTGGCAACAGGAACAATCCTCAGGTTGGTGGTTCAGGTATGGTATTCATTGACGATATTCGGCTGTATCGGCCAGCTCCATAAGCTGACTAAAGTGGCAATATATTGCGTGGTTGACGCCGACCCCTCTACGAGGGGCGGGGTTGATATAGTAGATTCGCACGAGTTAGGGGCTTATACTGATTAGTTCGGTATAGGCCCCATTTTGTTTTCATAAGCATTAAGGTTGACCTACCCCTTTCCCCCCACTCGGCTTGGGCCCAGTGATCCGGTAAATATTAAGAAAGAACAGTCGTTGCCGGGCTGCTAATTTTCATGAATTTCTAAGCTGTACAAGTAAATTCGCTTGCGTAGGCACCTCAATAAAGGCTAAGAGCTTTAAGTCCAAATCTTGGCCGAACTTATGACAAAAGCTAAAATATGGGTAGAAAAGACTTGAAAGCAACGATTCTAATGCTATCTTCGTGCGTTAAGCAGTTGCCAAGTTAAATTATGGTGTTAAAGACGACAAAGGTTCCAAAGTACTATCGCATAAGTCAGCGGATTATAAATATGATTTGCTCAGGCAATCTCAAACCCGGTATGCAGCCTCCTTCTGAAAATGAAATAATCGATAAATACAACGTTAGCAATATTACATTTACGAACCAAAGATCGAATTTAGCATTTATCTTGGGCAGGCAAGGATTACAATGTATTCGCGTGAGTTTCTTGAACGGCTTTATTATACACTTTACACCATTCACGTATTCGAGACCGAATGCATCAAACTCTATCGGCAGGGTCTGCTCATCGGTTATTTCCATCCCCACCTCGGTAAGGATGCGATTGTACCATTTAACGTTCATCTTGAAAGAGCTTTGGTACCGCAGGAAAATGATATCATGGAAGTGGTAAGAAAAGTGTTACATCTTTAAGAAATATCAGAGAAAGAGAAAAACGATGTTACTTGAGAATATGAAAGCTATGCTAAATAAAGCCGTCGGTGACAGTTACGCCATTGGTGCCTTTAATATGCTTGATTACAATTCTGCCAAGGCAGTCGTCCAGTCTGCAGAGGAAGCAAACGCTCCGGTGGTCATCCAGACATCAGCCAAGACGGTGATATTCTGGGGCGCCGCGGCCATCATCTCCTGGGTGAAACAGCTTGTTGGCTCAACAAGTGTTCCGATTGCTTTGCACCTTGACCACTGCGAAGATTTAGACCTTATCAAAGAGTGCATCGACTCAGGGTGGACCTCAGTTATGATTGATGCCTCTTCAAAGCCATTTGAGGAGAATCTTGCGTTAAGTAGGCAGGTTGTTCAAATGGCTCGACCCAAAGATGTTACTGTTGAAGCCGAGCTCGGGGCCATCGTCGGCGTGGAGGACGACATCCACGTGAAGGAGCAGCAGGCTCATCTGGCTGACCCTCAACAAGCGATCAAGTTTTGTGCGGAAGTTAAGCCGGACTGTTTCGCGCCAGCCATTGGGACCGCTCACGGGATTTATAAAGGCGAACCCAAGATAGCTTACGACCGGCTCAAAGAAATCGCCGCAAAGACAAAAGTTCCCATAGCCTTACACGGTGGGACAGGCCTTGGTGACGAGGTATTCAAGAAGTGTATTTCGCTTGGCTGTGCGAAAGTAAACATATCGACTCAGCTCAAATATGCGTTCATCGACGGATTTGTTGCTTATCACAACGAGCACAATACGGAGTACAACCCGCTGAAAGTTATTGATGCCCAGTTCAAAGAGCTTAAAGCGGGTATTATTGAAAAAATAAAGCTGTTCGGCAGTGCAGGAAAAGCCTGACACCTGTGCCTGCGTCTACCTGTGCAGGCAAACAAAGTTACAGACAGAGGAGAATATGTGATGGCTAAACCAATCATCATGTCGCAGGTGGCGCAAGACATAGAAACAGGCACTATCGTCGAGTGGTGCGTAAAAGAAAATGCCTATGTGAACAAAGGCGACATTTGAGCTGGGAACAAAGGAAGACTTAATGGAAGCCATTATTTTTGATTGTGACGGTGTTCTTGCTGATACCGAGCGGGATGGGCACAGAGTTGCTTTCAATAGAGCATTTGCAAAAAAGGGATATCCGATAGAGTGGGGTGTCGAGCTATACGGAGAATTATTGGAAGTTTCTGGTGGCAAAGAACGCATGAGACACTACTTCAACAGCTACGGCTGGCCTTACGATGTTACAGATAAGAATACGCTCATTAAAGAACTGCATAAACTCAAAACGGACTTCTTTTTACAAATTATAGAATCGGGTGAGCTACCTGCACGTGCTGGCGTGACAAGACTTATAGATGAAGCTATCGCTGCGGATGTTACTTTGGCCGTTTGCTCCACCTCCCATGAACGTGCGGTCAATCTCGTAGTAGAAAAGCTGCTCGGCTCTGAGCGAAAGGCTCGTTTCAGTGTGATCCTGGCTGGAGATGTTGTGTCAAAGAAAAAACCTGACCCTGAAATATATAGCCTGGCTTCAGAGAAACTGAGACTTGAGCCATCTGAATGTATTGTGATAGAAGATAACCGTAATGGTCTGCTTGCGGCAAAAGCCGCAGGTATGTATTGTATTATCACCACAAACGGATATACCAAAGATGAGGATTTCAAAGAGGCTGATCTTGTAGTATCTGAACTCGGCGATCCGCCGAACGTTCAGGTAACTCTGGAAAAAATCAGAAATATCATTGAGAAAAGTTGATATCCATCGAGGAACATCTATAAAAAATTCTTGGATACGGGTAATGTCAAGGCTGGACGCAAAGCATTAACACCGGTCTGTTGGACGGAGTGATAACAAACCCAAGCCACATCGTAAAAACGAAGAAAAGGTTCAATGATGAAGGATTAGCACAATTTGCCAAGGATTGGGAAAAAGTGCCAAAGTAGATTATGAGGAAGTTAATACTTGCATTCGGTGAAATACTATGGGACATACTGCCTTCGTGCACCGTTCTCGGCGGTGCCCCCTTTAATTTTGTTTATAGAGTAAATTCACTTGGCGATACAGGCCTTATGGTAAGTCGCCTTGGCCGCGATGAGCTCGGCCGAAAGGCTTTCGAGCAAGTTATCCAACTGGGCTTGGACACAGCTTATATCCAGTGGGATGATAACTTCCCGACCGGCACTGTTCAGGTTAGCTTTGACGAAGAAAGCAACCCGAACTACGTCATCATACCGAATGTTGCGTATGATCAAATTGAACTAACTGATATGCTTCTCGGCGCGGCTTCGACTGCCGATTGTCTGTGTTTTGGGACTCTGTCCCAGAGATCTGGGAAATCGCGCTGGACCATCGAACAGCTTCTGGCCGAATCCGGTGAGAGCTTAAAACTTCTGGACATAAACCTTCGGAAAGATTGCTACAGTTTGGAAACAGTCACTTTTTCCTTGCAGGAAGCTGACGTACTCAAATTGAATGAGGATGAGGTCCGCGAACTCGTGGAGATGCTGGGTATGCCGCATCAAAGCCTTCCGGACTTTTGCGAGCGAATGCTGGAGCGATGGTCTCTAAAGTACTGCCTGGTGACGCTTGGTGAAAAAGGTGCTTTTGTAATTTCAGATGATGGTCAAAAAGTCTATATTCCAGGATATAAAGTATCACTTGTGGATTCTCTTGGCTCTGGAGATGCCTTTTCAGCGGGATTCGTGGATAAGATTTTGCGAGGGGCATCAATCATCGAGGCGTGTGAGTTTGGCAATGTATTAGGTGCGCTGGTCGCTTCAAACGAAGGCGCGACCTCGTTAATAACATTGGATGAAATAGAGAGGTTTTGTAATCAGGATTATCAGCGAATTATCCATCCTGATCTGGAATCATTTACAAGCCTTTAATTTGAATATTTGAGGATTTTAACATGAACAAGATATGCATGGGTATATGGGGTATGACAAATCTGCGCGACCGGTTTAACGTAAATGGTTTCGGAGAAGAAATCGGGGTTATTGACCGGATCAAAAAGATAGGTGAAACAAGGGACATTGACGGAATTGAATTACACGTCCCTACGGAGATTGATGAGAAAAACGCCAGTGAGATTGAGAAGGTACTTAACGATTACAATCTTCAGATGGTGCAGCTTTGCGGCCATACATGGACGGAGAAGCAATACAAGTTCGGTGCCCTTGGTGATACGGATCCAAAGGTGCGTTCTGCAGCAATTGACCGAGTCAAATGGGCATTGGATATGGGTGCAAGGTTCAACGTGCCTATCAGCGTTCTCTGGCCCGCGACCGATGGCAACGATTTTCCTCTACAAACGGACTATGTTGCTCTTTACGACCGTTATGTGGATTCTGTGCGTCAAATTCTCGATTATCTTCATGAGAACGACTATACTACGAAAATATGCATAGAACCTAAACCGTTCGAGCCCCGCTCGTGGATTATGATGGGGACAACCGCTGCAGCACTAAGTATCGTTCAGGAGGTTGATGATCCGAACTTCGGAATTAACATTGATGTTGGTCATAGTTTGATTGCTAAAGAAAATGTCGAGGATATGTTTTCGTTAGTTCTCCGGGCGAAAAAACTATTCCACACGCATTTCGACGATAATGATCAGCAGGCCGATTGCGACATTCCACCAGGCTGTGCCAACTTCACTCGTCTGGTCAGCATTATTTATGTTCTGGACCAGATGGAGTATGACGGGTGGTTCGGCCTGGATTTGTTCCCATATCGCGATGACCCCGTAGAATTTATGAGACTATCGACGGAGAATCTGAGATTCGCGCAAGGAGTTGTTGACTTGATGAACAAGAAGGGAGCCAGAGAACTAAGAGCCAAAGGCACGGATGGTCCGGCAATGTCCAGGTTGATTCGTGATTGTATTCGAGAAGCAAAATAAACAGATCCTGTTATCGCGGACGTTTACGTGCTAAGATACAGATAGTTGTCGCACGACCGGGTTCCTAAACAGATACAAGGAAAGAAGAAGAAAAAAGTTCAACCGCCGGTTGATGAACCAATTGTAGAAGGAGATTTGCTATGAGGCCTATAATCCCTCGACAGAAAGCCAGTTCACATCTCATCACCATTCTGTTGCTGGTGGCGAGTTGCACGGCAGAATTGTTTTCTGCGAATGACCGACCCTTACCCGAGACTTTACTGCTCAAGGACTTTCATCCGCAGTCTATCTATAATATCCCTCGGACAACAGTTGAAAAGGCCAGATATCCTGTGATTGACATGCACGCTCACCCATACGTGAAGACTTCTGAGCAGATTGCCGAATGGCTCCGAATAATGGACGAAGTAGGAATTGCTAAAGCGATCGTACTGACGGCGACAACGGGTGAGGAGTTTGATGCTATCTTCGCGAGATATGCCAAGTATCCTGATCGCTTTGAGGTGTGGTGTGGGTTTGATTATACTGGATATGACCAGCCGGATTTCGGAACTGCGGCAGTTAAGGAACTGGAACGCTGTCACAAGCTTGGCGCTCGAGGTGTTGGTGAGCTGGGTGACAAAGGCAAAGGATTATACTATAGCAAGCCTACGAAAGCCTGGGGAATGCATCTCGATGACGTTCGTATGGACTCGTTGTTGGAGAAATGCGCAGAATTGGGAATACCGGTGAGTATTCATGTGGCCGATCCGTATTGGATGTATCAGCCTATGGATGTCAAGAATGATGGTCTAATGAATGCCTACAGATGGAGGTTAGACAACAAGCCGGACATTGTGGGCCATGAAGGCATGTTGGAAATTCTGGAGAGGGCGGTCAAGCGGCACCCCAGGACGATTTTTGTTGCTTGTCACTTCGCTAATTGCTCTCACGATCTGAGTCGCCTTGGAAAGTTGTTCGACAGATATCCAAATTTGTATGCGGACATATCTGCCCGATACGCCGAGACGGCTGCTATTCCCAGATTTGTTGCTCAGTTCTATGAGAAGTACCAGGACCGGCTTGTTTACGGAACCGATATGAGATTCAGCACAGGAATGTACCGGCTTACATTTCGGATTCTTGAATCTGCAGATGAGCATTTCTACGCGTGGGAGCATTTCAGCTACCATTGGCCCTTGCATGGCCTGGCTCTGAGCGACCGGGTTCTCAGGAAAGTATACAGGGACAACACACTCAAGATTCTCAGGGGCCAAAGGTCCGGTACAGGGACTTCGGAACCAAAGACGGCTGGCTCCCGGTAACTGGTACGCTGTGTGGCTTATCGCGGCGTTCATGTTCACGCAAGAAAGCTGACCAGCCTCCCGGGCAATATTGGCACCGCTTGGTTGGTACGTATATTGGTATATTGATTGTAATTACGTTTCTAAAGTTTCTTGTTTCGTTAAGGATTGACAGATGAAATTGCAAATCGATCGCCGTCGTTTTCTTCAAAAAAGTGGGCTCGTCCTCGCCGGTACGGCAGTGCCGGCCTTGTTGGGCAGGCCGTCCTTCGCCAATGCGGGACTTTTCAGAGGCCGCATCAGGAAGGCAATTGGCTTCACGATGATAAAAGAGGATCTGTCGGTTGAAGACAAGCTGAGATTGGTGAAAGATGTTGGGTTCGAGGGCGTCGAAACGCCTACGCAGCTTCTCAATAAGAAAACGCCAGAGCCGAAGGCTCTCGCCCGTGCCAGCGAGAAAGTTGGGGTCCCCGTGCATGGCGTAGTCAATTCAAGCCACGCCGATCTCACAGGGGCTATCGAAGAAGCTGTGTTATACGGCGCGACTTCGGTCCTCCACGTTGTGCGGCCAAATCCCGAGGGCTCTTTCATAGAGAATTACCAGCGAACGCAGGCGACAATTCGGCGGGCCATTCCGTACGCCGAGAAAAAACGCATCCACATTTTGATCGAGAATGTCTGGAACACCTTTCTCATCGAGCCGCTGACGATGGCGCGGTACATCGACGAGCTCGACAGCCCGTACGTAAAGGCGTATTTCGATGTGGGAAATGTGGTTCGCTGGGGCTGGCCTCAGCACTGGATCGAGGTCCTCGGGGAACGGATTGTCAAGATACACATCAAGGAGTACAACTTAAATGTTGCAATGAATGAAGGAATGGGCAAGGGCTTCGCTTTCCCCCTCGGGCAAGGCAGCATAAACTGGGACAGGGTGCGGGAGGAATTGAAGAAAATTGACTACCACGGGTGGGCGACCGCCGAGGTGAACGGCGGAGACCGCCGGCGATTGGCCGAGATTTCCCAGCAAATGGATCATGTCCTTGATCTATGAGTGCCCACAGGGGCAGAACACTTATGATAACAAAGATTAAAATATCGTTGGTTATTGTTTTGTCTTTGGCTATACGCTTGGCTGCTGACGACGGTATTATCATTCACAAGAATCAGCGAACTTTAGAGCAGATCGAAAGCATTTACTCACAAATCCGCCCGGTCCGATATAGCCCACCATCCAGCCGTTGGAAGAATCTGCCCCGCACAAAAAAGCTTTTGACCGACGGTGGCACATTACGGGTTGTAATGCTCGGTGACAGCATTGTTAATGATATGAGCCGTTCCTGTTGGAACCTTCTACTGGAACAGTGTTATCCAAAATGCAAGATCGAAAAGATTACCTCGGTTCGTGGCTCCACAGGTTGTTGGTGGTATAAGGAGCGGGGCCGCGTGCAGAAATTCGTGCTTGACTATCACCCTGATATTGTGATTATTGGCGGCATCAGCCAGCGTGGCGACATCAACTCAATCCAGGAAGTAATTCGTCAGATTCGAGTCGCATCGAATGCAGATATCTTGCTGATGACTGGAGCTTTCGGCAACGTTGACCCTCAGGACAACAGCCAATGGCGAAGGATCTTTGATCCAAACCACTACAGCGAATATCGAAAGGGCCTTGAACAACTTGCGCGCCAGGTCGGTTCGGCGTTCCTCGATATGGAGGTTGTCTGGGCCCGATACATCCGCGAATCCGGCAAGCCCCTCGATTGGTTCAAACGAGATCCTATACATGCCAATGAACGTGGCGAAGTAATCCTCGGACGGATTCTTTATAGCTATCTTTCTCTGCCTGTTTCTACGGCTGCCGCGGCTGACGGCAAAACCGGTTCAGGCAATTTCATGGCAGTTGAAGAGACGTTCTTTTCGAACCTATTCGTTTGGACAGACACATGCAATGTATACGTGATTCGTGATGGCAATGCTGCGCTTCTCATTGACCTCGGAGACGCCAGCGTACTCGAACACTTGCCGCAAATCGGCGTCCAGCACGTGGAGTGGGTGCTGTTCACGCACCATCATCGCGAGCAATGTCAGGGTTATCCACGTTTGAAAGGCAAGGGCACAAAGGTCGCTGCGCCCGAGGCCGAACGAGCATTCTTTGAGCATCCTTCTTCATTCCGCAAAATGAAGCCGACGCTCAGCGATGCCTTCACGGTCTATGGGTCCAGCTATGTGCGCCCGCCCATTCAGCCAATCCAGTTGCACCGCAGGTTTGCCAAGATGGACACCTTCACTTGGCATGGTTATCAATTCCGTTGTCTTGAGACGCCGGGCAACAGCTCCGGAAGTATGACTTATCTTGTGAAGCACCGCGGACGCTGGCTGGCTTTTTGCGGTGATGTAATGCTCGACGGCGCGCACATGCACAACTGGTTCGATACGGAGTGGGATTACGGTTTTGCCGCCGGCATTTATGCGCTTCATAACTCGGCTGCCCTGCTTGAGGACTTTGACCCCATCGTGCTGCTGCCTTCACATGGTCCGGTGGTTCGAAAGCCCAAGCCGCAATTGCAGGAGTATCAGAAAAAGCTTCGTCGCCTTGAGCGGATGCTCGTCCGTGGTTACCCGGTGAAAACCTTTGCCGCTGCGAATCAAGACAGAGTTTCCAAGCCGACGGCAGTCCCTCATCTCTGGCAGGTTATGCCACACTTGTTCAAATTCAAAGGGCCGAACTTTTCACCTAACTTTGCCTTAATCCTTGCCGACAGCGGGCATGGAATTGTGGTTGATTGTGGACTTCTTGATGTGGCCTTTCTCGACAAATCCATCGAGCTGATGCGCGAGCGTCTGGGCTTAAAGAATATCGATGCAACCATCATTACTCACATGCACGGCGATCATGTGCTCGAAGCCCCTCATCTGCGTGATAAATATGGTGCGCAGATCTGGACGCTGGACCGAATCGCTGACAAATTCGAGCATCCGGGGCGTTACAACTATGCCGCACCTGTCCAGACTTACGGCAAGACCTTCGACTCTGTCCGCATCGACCGTGTCTTCAAGTCGGGCGAAACCTTCCAGTGGGAAGGTTATAAGTTCACCGTGGACTGGATGCCCGGCCAGACCGAATTCGCGCTTTGTCTGCACGGAGATATAGATGGTCACAAGGTTGCTTTCACAGGTGATAATATTTTTGCCGACCCCGCTGACCCTAACCAGAGCGGACATGAGGCCGTCGTTGCCCACAACAGCGGTATCCTCGAAGAAGGTTATATCTATGCCGCTGACTATCTGCGCCGTCTCAAACCTGATTTGATTGTTGGGGGTCATTCCTTCGTAATGGACCGGCCCGCAGCGCTGATAGAGCGGTTTCACAAGTGGGCAGTGGGCATGCGTGCAACCTTTCAGACTCTGAGTGCAGATGAGGATTACCGCTACTGGTTTGACCCGTTCTGGGTACGAGCAGAGCCTTATCGTGTGACGCTGCAAAGAGGCCAGTCGGACGAAGTGCTTCTGTATGTGCGTAACTTCTGCAATGGTAAGCAAGAGCACCGTATCGAGATTCACACACATTCAGGACTTATCGCCGAGCCTGCTGTATTGGAAGGGAGGCTGCAGGGGGAATCGCAAGAGGCGTTTCCTGTGCGTTTGAAGGCGGCTGGAGATGCACAGAAAGGGGTGGCACTTGTAGCTCTCGACGTGACGGTCGATGGCCGGCGCTATGGAGAGTGGTTCGATTTTGTAGTGGAGATTGAATGATCGACCTTGCCGAGATCTGGCTGGCAACTTACCTATGGAGATGGAGGTCTTACTTGGTATAATCATTTATGGTGGAGTGCTGATGACGCATGGGACATGTCAGTTTCTCTTGAACGACGGCACCGTGAAGCTCATGCGCACCATAGAAGAACTCCAGCAGCTTCAATGGCATTTCTTATCGTTCTTTTGCTCTCCTGTAGTCAGCTTTTTCTCACACCACTGACAAAGGATCTCCTCAAAAGCATTAATTCAATGCGCATAAGATAACAGTGTGTAGACTGTCTTTGTCAACTCTGGGTAGAATCACACAAGTCGCAATTCTTGCTGGCTGGTTCATCTCAAGGATTTCTTAAATCAACCGGCCGTCATAACGAAGACGACACCAAATTCAAGGGGTTGTTTGTGGACATAGATCAATAAGCAATGCAACCGGGTTGGCTGTAATAAGAAGATTGTGTATAATGAGAATGCGTTAATATAAAAACTTGAGCGATAATCCTTTGGCAGAAAGGTGCTGCTATGATACAGATAATCCTAATGGCTGCTTGTCAGGTGATAGTCGCAGCTTCTGCTCTCTCGGCAATCGATTCTAAAGCCCACTCGAAGGTTAAGGTTTCCTGGGGCCATAAATCACGTGAGGTTGCATCTTTCCACATAAGGTTTCTGACCAATGAAGTAGAGATTGTGGATGTCGAGGCCCTCGGATTGGAACCTGGTGATTGTTTCAAGGATGGGACATTTGAAACACGTGCGGGCAAAGGTGATATAGACGGTACGGAGTTTACCCTTCAGTATACTCCGAAGCATGTGAAGACCATCGAGAACCTGCATCGGATCTGGGCCGATTTAATCGCGCAGAGCGACCCGGATACGACCCGTCGGCTTAAACAGGATCCGGCCTATCAGCCTGATTCGCGTAAGTTGAGGTTGCAGATGGATCGTGCGGGCACAAAAGGCTTTAGCGTCACAGTCGAACAGCTCCTTCAGAACAAGGCGTTTTGGGTGCCCTCGCTTGATGTTTACTTAGCTGGTGGTGATGTTCCGCTTTCCTTTACAGACCATCAGAAGCAGCTCGAGGCTTACCAGGGCAAATGTATTCTGGACAAGGTGCAGCATGAGCCAGAGGCGACTTACGAGCAATACACCGCACGCTGGGAAGATATGGGGAGTCCAGCATATGTGCATCCCGCCCAGCCGGCGCCGGGCCACATAGTCGGACTCACCTGGGACAGTGCACTTTACAAGTTCGGTATCGATCGCGGTGCCGGAGTCTGGAACGACTATGGTAATCTCGACCAGTTTCGATTCTGGTTTGGTTTTGGTGATCTGACCGAAAGGATTCAAGATTCCTGGAAAAGTCAACGACTCGAAGACGGACTACCTATCATCACTACGACCATAGAGCGGGACGGCCTACGCTACGAAGTGGAGCAGTTTGCCTATCCTCTAAATGGCCCACCGAAAAAAAGGCGAGGCAACATTGCCATGGTGTTGCTGCAAAGAGTTAGGGTCACCAAGCTGCAGGGCCAAGCTGCGAAGGTTTCTGTAAAGGTACACCACCACCGACAGTTCCCGTTCACTGACACTCCTGAGATGACGTGGCGCAGTGAAGATGACACTTTTTTGCTTGTGGAGAATGTTACGAATCGGATTCTTTTTGTGGTTGAAGGTTCTAGCTTGAGGATCGGCTCCTGGGTCACAAAGGATGATCCCAAGTCATCAGACGCCAAAAAGAACACACGTTGGAAGAGCATCGAGGCAGTGCTAACGTTTGACCTTGCTAAAAATACAAGCACGGAATTCGTGGTTAAACTCCCCTCGCCGATGGTTTTGTCGCAGGACCGGGACAAGCTTGTCAATTTGGACTACGCTAGCTCCCGCGAAGCCACATTGAAGTTCTGGGCCGATTATGTGGCCCGTGGTGCTCAATTCCATGTACCTGAGAAGGTTGTGAACGACCTATTCCGTGCTAATCTTTGGCATGCCCTACGCCTGCCGCGCCGTCATGGCGGCCGGGAGGAAGGAGTGAAGATTGATTTACCATATTCCAACTTCGCCTACGATCAACACGGGACACCCTGGCCGGTTAACCAAGCTGTTTACGTGGATTATATGATTTACGGCCTGCGAGGATATCATGACATTGCGGCGGAGGAGCTGCTGACGATTTACCGCAACAACCAAGAGCCAAATGGTCATGTGGGCGGTTTTGCAAACTGGGGCGTTTATACACCGTCAATGATTTACGTAGTGGCGAAGAACTATCTCCTCTCTGGCGACCGGGATGCATTCGACCGTTTATTACCATACACACTCAAGGCATTAGATTGGTGTCTGGATGAAATACGCCGATCTTCAGAACGTCTTGGACCAGCCGCTGGATTAATCCGCACGCCACTAAACGACGGAAGCGGTGAAGGAATCTGGGCTTTTACCCAGGCGTACGTTTATGCTGCACTTGAGGTGCTCGGTAAGGCTCTTGAACAAATTGGACATCCGCGGGCCAAGGAGTGTCTGGGAGCGGCTCAGAGCTTTCGGCAGTCCGTCGAACGCGCCTTTGGAGCCGCGACTATGCGTTCACCTCTCGTGCAACTGCGGGATCATACGTGGATACCGTATGTGCCGTGTGAGGCCACAAAGTCAGGGCGTTTGTTCGAGCAATGGTATCCCACCGATGTGGATACAGGGGCAACGCATCTGCTGCGACTCAAGGCACTACCTACCGGTTGTGCTTTGGCAGATTATCTTTTGAATGACCACGAGGATAATCTTTACCTAAAGGGTTGGGGCATGGCTAACGAGCCTGTGTACAACCCGCAGGCGACAGCATACCTGTTGCGCGATGATTCCAAGGCGGCAATCCGGGCCTTCTATAGTTACATGGCCTGTGCGTTTAGCCACTCGGTGCTCGAACCTGTAGAGCATCGCTGGACCTGGGGACAGTACTTCGGACCACCCAGCACCGATGGTGCCTGGTTTGAGCTGTATCGGTATATGTTCATTCACGAGCTTGATGATGACACGCTCCTGCTGATGCAGGCTACCCCACGGAGGTGGCTTGAGCATGGAAGGAGAATCGAAGTGGAACGGGCGCCGACATATTACGGCGAGATGTCACTGAGCGTTGAAAGCCAAGCTGCATCTGGCAAATTGCTCGCGCAGATTGAAATGCCGAAGCGGCGCTCTCCTGATCGACTTCTTATTCGATTCCGTCACCCTCAGGGTAAGCCCATGCAATCAGTAACAGTCAACGGGCAGAACTGGACTGACTTTGATGCGCACAAGGAATGGGTGGTGATTGAGAAACCCCTTCAAGGTAGCTATGCTATCGTAGCCCGATATTGAATTGAGGAGAAGTCTATGAAATTGCGTGTTTTGTTTTTCGTGCTCACCTTTTTATTGCCTATGGTGACGCGTGCCCGGGATCAGACCGTACAGGTAATGGTGTTTCTGGAGGAGCGATTGGGGCCTCTTGAGATCGACTGCATGGCGCTCGGACAGGGAGGACTGTCGGCCGAGCCTATGTGGGAGAACCGTATCGCTGAGATTCGCGCCTTGCGGCCAAGACTAATACGTCTATTTATCCAGGAGTATTTTGACTTGTTGCCTCAGCCGGGTCGGTATCACTTCGATACCTTGGACCGCTCGGTAAATACCATACTCAAGGCGGACGCCAAGCCGCTGATGTGTATCTGCTTCAAGCCCCGTGTGCTTTTCCCTGTGATTAATCAGGATATCGTCGAACCAAATGATTATGAGCAATGGAAAAAGCTGATATTCAACCTTGTTCATCACTACAAGGATCGTGGTGCCGGAATTCGGTATTGGGAAATCTCTAACGAGCCCGACATCGGCGAAGGTGGTGGATGTCCTTATCGCTTTAGGCCGGGAAGCTACACTCGCTATTACAAGCACACCGTCGAGGCCATCCTGCGGGCAGACCCCAATGCACTGGTGGGGGGACCGGCTTTGGCTAATCCTCGCTCGCCTATCTTGCCGGCCTTGCTCGAATCCTGCGAGAAGGAGAAGATTCCGCTGCACTTTGTTTCCTGGCACATTTACAACAGCAGTCCGAAGCGGATTCGTGAGACTATCGATTACATCAAAGACCTCTTAAAGCGGCATCCGGACATAAAGGCTCAGACCATTCTTGACGAATGGAATATGGATCTATCCAATCCTCCAGAAGATCCACGTTTCCAGCCGTGCTTTGTGGCCGAGGTGATTTGGCAGATGAAGGAGGCCACATTAGACTACTCTTGCTACTATCACATCCGGGATTATCATGTTTTGTTGGAACCCTTTGCGAAGTTCATGTCACCCGGTGGGACAGCGTTTATGTACAAGTGGTGGAATCGCAGGCCGCAATATGACGGTCTGTTTGACTATCAAAACACCGTACGCCCAGCCTATTTCACATTCAAATTGTTGTCACGTCTGACCGGTGAGCGTCTGCGTCTGACTTCGAATGCAAAGTCCGTTCACGGACTGGCAAGCTGGGACGAGCAACTGCAATTGTACAACGTGCTTATCTGGAACTTCTCATCTTTGCCTGTACGGGTCAATTTAGCCCTGAGTAATCCGCCAAGTAATCTTCTGGCACGGCCCATAGTCCTGGACGCTATGGCAGCCAGCAGTGATGAAAATTCCCACCTTGTATCAGAAAGTCCGGTTGAGCTCAAAACTGATAAAGCCAGTCTTAGGGTTCTGCTTGGCCCGTATGGAGTCAGATTCTGGTCGATTGAACGGCGAGGGTGAAATGTATAAGACTGTCATAAATTCGGATTGCAAATGAGACTTATGCTCTTCACTAAGTCAGTGACTCTGATGAAGCTCAAGTTTGCAGTTGGGGCTGTTGTGTTGGCCACGGCATTCATGACTGTCTCGGCTGAGGGACAGAAACAGCAGTCCTTTCTGTCCGCAAGCCAGGATGCATCGGTAGGACGCTTGGCTGAAGAGGTGCGTGGCAAAGGCTGGATTGTGTTCTGTGCCCGCTCGGAAAAGGGCGATTGGGACCTATTTTTGTGCCGTCCGGACGGCTCCAGTCTGCATAATATCACCCGCACACCTCACTACAACGAAGTGGCACCGCAGTTCTCCCGTGATGGTCGCAAGCTGCTTTATCGGCGACTGCCGCGAGATGAGCAAATCGACAGCAATCACTATGGCAGCCAGGGCCAGCTCGTCTTTGCCAACAGCGACGGAACAAACACTGAGGTTTTCGACAACAGCAGCCGGTTCACCTGGGCAAGCTGGAGCCCAGACGGCAAGCAGATTGCATGCCTCTCAATTAAGGGTATCTTTTTCGTCGATATCGCCAGTCGACGAATTGTGCGCAGCCTTAACCGGAAAGGTTTCTTTCAACAAATGACTTGGTCACCAGATGCGAAGTGGCTAAGCGGTGTTGCTAACTCTTTCGGTACGGGCTGGAGTGTGGCACGAATGAATGCCATCACGGGAGTGGCCAATGCAGTGAGTCGGGTCGATTGCTGCACGCCCGATTGGTTCCCAGACAGCCGACATCTGGTCTTTTCCAACCGGCTGCCTGGGCAGAAGGCGAATAATGGACAAGGGTGGACGCAGTTATGGATGGCCGATGGCCAAGGAAAGGCACGCCGACTAATCTACGGCGAGGAAGGACGTCACGTTTATGGAGGCAATGTTTCACCGGACGGTAAGTATGTGTTGTTCACAGGTAATATGCAAGAAGATGGTGATCCGGGCAATGCAGGTGCACTTATGGGACTGATGCGCTTAACGGATGCACCTATTATCGGAGGAGAGAGCAGTGAGCTACGCGCATTGCACCCACAAGCAAAAAGTGGTCCTGTACTGGTGCTGCCCATTGGCTGGGAACCTTGCTGGACATTCGCTGACATCGACGTGGAAACAAAAATAAGTGCCACCCAACTTGGTGGGACCAGAGAGGGTGCAACAGAGAAGAGACCGCAACATAACGAAGACACTGCGGTGGCTGTACTAGCGGCCGAACTGCGGAACAAGGGCTGGATTGTATTCAGCGCCGCGACCGGCAACGGCGACTGGGACCTTTTTCTTATGCGTCCGGATGGGTCTAACCGACGGCAGATAACAGACACCCGCAATTACAATGAAGCTGGAGCACGTTTTTCACATGATGGGAGAAGGCTGCTATACTTCCGCTTGCCCAATGCAGAGCAGATAGACAATAACACCTATGGAACGTACGAGTTTGTTATAGCAAATTCTGACGGCAGCGAGGCGGTGGTCTATGGAAATGACTTGCACTGGGCCTCGTGGGGACCGGATAGTAAGCAGATAGCGTGTCTGGGCAAGAAAGGGATTCGAATCGTCGACTTGGTGAGCCGGCGGACTTTGCGGCAGATACCCCGTCAGGGGATTGTTCAACAGTTAGTCTGGTCGCCGGATGGCAAGTGGTTTGTCGGCACGGCTAACGGCTTGGGTGTTGCTTGGGCCATAGGACGCCTGAACACTGATACAGGCTGGATCAATGCTGTCAGCGAAACAGACCGCTACAACTGTACTCCGGATTGGCTGCCCGATTCAAAGCGTGTTATCTACTCGCGGGGAATTGTACCTAATAGGCCGGGATGGGCACAATTGTGGGTGGCCTGCGGTGATGGAGAGGAAAAGCAACTGCTTTATGCTGAGGATGGTCTTCATATATATGGGGGCTGCATCTCACCGGATGGCAAGTACATATTGTTCACCCGCAGCACCGAAGACCTCGGCAAGGTGGACAATTCGCGCACTAAGATGGCCATTATACGGTGGAAGGATACACCTATGATGGTTGGACACAATGAATCGCTGCACAAAAAATACCCACACGCCCGGGCCGAACCACTGCTGGATTTGTCGTGGGGTTGGGAGCCGCACTGGACCTACAGTGATGTGGTTTCAGCCCCAATCTCTGGTGTCGAAATGAGCACTGGTAGATAGTGAAAGAGCTCAAAAGATGACTAAACGACACTTTGCGACCATTTTGATTATGACCCTTGTGTTAATGGGTTTGATTTGGCTGTCGTGCAGTAAAAAGGTTGAAACGGCAACAGCAACAGGCGAAGACCCGAATGTTACTACTATGGGCAGTATTGAGGTGACGGCACGTCTGCTGGAGATACCTGATGGTGCGATCTTCAAACGCGAACTGTACAACTATGCCACTGTACTCAAATATGAAGTTCTCAAGGTGCATCGCGGTCAAATAGACACAGATAAGATTTACGTGGGGCATTACAATCCGTTTAAGCCACGTAGTGAGGCGGCAGATAAGCGAGTCGAAGGTATTGGTGGAAACCTCAGGAGCTTCGGATCTGGGCAGGTACATAGGATGGCATTAGAAGTGCCGATCGACGACTACTTTATGGGTGGGATTATCAACAAGTATTTCGGAAAATACAAGGAACCCATATACTGGGCTGTATGGACAAACAGAGTAAGGAAATAGCCGTAAATGATCTTTGCTTCACACATCTTCGTTTTCTATTTCCTGCCGATTGTCCTTCTATGTTATTATCTGATACTGCGAAATTCCCATCTCTTGCGGAGGGTCTTCCTTCTTGTCATAAGCTATGCCTTCTACGCCTGGCTCAATCCGTGGTTTGTGGTCCTTGTCTTTTGCACTACTGTCTTCAACTACATTCTGTCGAGATTCATGGCAATCTGCAGCGGCAAGCATGGGCGATGTCTGCTGATGGTAATCTCTGTGGCAGTGAATCTGGGGCTGCTGGGCTTCTTCAAATATGCGGTGTTTTTCCAGAACAACTTGAATGATGTGCTCAAGCTTTTTGGAGCAGACACCTTGCCGGTGCTGCAAATAGTGCTGCCCTTGGGTATCTCATTCTACACATTTAAAATCCTCAGCTACACAGTCGATGTCTATCGCGGCATTCCGCCAGCCAGTTCTTTTATCGACTTCGCATGTTATGTTGCCTTCTTCCCCCAGCTACTTTCGGGTCCCATCCAGCGTTATGGGACAATTGATGCCAAATCAGAGCCCATGCCCACCTTCGCTGATCAGCTTACCGCTCGGACACACGGCTTGCGCAAATTCTCATATGGTGTGGCATTGTTTATCCTTGGTTTTGCCAAGAAGGTTCTGCTGGCGGACGTTGCGGGAGAAGTGGCCGATGCCGTGTTTGCTGCTGAAACACCGGGAACGCTGGATGCCTGGTTTGGTGTGGCTGCATACACATTCCAACTGTATTTTGATTTCTCTGCCTATTCAGAGATGGCCATTGGCTTAGGGTCAATGCTGGGCTTCGAATGTCCCAGAAATTTCAATGCCCCTTATCTGGCCAACAGCATAACCGATTTCTGGAGGCGGTGGCACATATCCCTCTCAGGTTGGTTCAGAGACTACCTCTACATACCACTTGGCGGTAACCGAAAAGGCATTGCCCGATCATACTTTAATCTGGTTGTAGTGTTCCTGCTTTGTGGACTGTGGCATGGTGCAAACTGGACATTCATCGTATGGGGCATCTACCATGGCATCCTTCTGGTTTTTGAGCGCATGTTGGGCAGTAAGACGCTTTACTCGTTCCTGCCTCAATCCATGCAGATATTTACCACCTTCGGTTTGATCACAGTGGGATGGGTCTTTTTCCGCTCTCCTACTATAGCTGATGCCTGGAGACTTCTGGCAGTTATGTTTACGGTTTCGGAGCCCCAAGGCGG